>Ga0126342_10009078_pt1 | contig 17811 bp, 19 predicted proteins | sample Cyp1metagenome_FD_92528 | JGI IMG/M metagenome (GOLD analysis project Ga0126342, IMG submission 92528) | Coral microbial communities from Lord Howe Island, Old Settlement Bay, Australia - Cyphastrea 1 metagenome | ecosystem: Host-associated > Invertebrates > Cnidaria > Coral ... | reverse complement strand
TCTATGCTTTAAACCGGATTACGGATTAGGTCTCGGATTACGGATTCTACTCTTTGGGGCTTCTGAGACGGATTCCGGGATTACGGATTAAGGTAAGGCCCGCGAGCATTTGGTACAGCTTAGCTAGTTAGTAGGGCTACCACAAAGACCTTGCCACCGCACCCTTCTGGGATCCAAAAAGATCATCGGGATTCACCACAGGATACATCGAGGTTTCAAATGAAGCAATGGAAAACTACGGTGCTGTCCCTTAGCTACCCTCTGGTAAACTAATATAACTATGGAAAGATCCACCATTTTTTGAATGGGAAAATCAATTATTTTGATGGCCATGTTCAATAGCTGTGTTAAATTACCAGAGGGTAACTCCAATAACTAGGGTTTATGGAGGAGAGAGAGAGAGAGATATATATATATAACTATAGTTACTATGGATCTATGGTTTATAAACCAACTTTTTTTTCTGGGGGGGCACCACCTTGTGATAATCTGATATAATCTGGTGATATCATATTGGGAATATGGTGGGAAATGCAATGGGAGTTTATTGAAGCAACTATATATCCATTCGATAATTGAACATCCATTTGCCAGCACTGGATCTATGAACAGGTTTAGGGGTATACTGTATACCTTACAGTGAAATTGAATGAGTTATGGAATGGAGATAGCTGGAATGGATATTCACCATAATACAGTGGGAATGGTGATATAATGGGAATATCTCTGTAAATTCCCATCATTGGTCCCATCCAATCAGTGGATAAGAAGGAAACTGAATTCCTACGGACACCCCAAGGGAATGGGACCCCCATTCCCATACCACTCCCATACTCCGTATAAAGGTCCCATCCAGCAGCTGGTCCCTCCAAATTCCATGGACGAAATCCTGTGGTTTAAACATCGGTCTAGATGGGGAGGGTATAGGTTCAAACTGGTGCCGACACGTAAATTTACAGTGGCAACTGTTTGTTGCGGAGCCATGCTTAAAAGATGTGTTTGACAATTAGGTATTCCATGATGGTCAACAGTGTTGAACCTTGGGATATACTGTATGTTTTTCATTGCGCGTGCTCACATCGATTAGTCATCAAAAGAAATGTGAATCATCGTGCAATCTTGAGATGCACTGGTTTCTTTATTTGGTGCCCAATGGGCAATGTACACAGAGAGCCATCAAAAAATCAATCAACATGGAATGCAATGTCAACCCCGGATTAATAAACCATTGTTTATTAATTGGGGGTATTCCCCCAATAGTCATAATCTGATACTTAAATGGTATCCCCCCAATTAAACAACCTAGGGGTTTATTAATCCAGGGTTGACATTACAACCAACCGCTCAACTGAGGTGTTTGACCGGGAACTGATTGGGACTCATGAACTTAATCCGTTTGAATCCCCGGGGCGAAAAGGTCACTTTAGCGTGGGGGAAGGATCCCCTGGATAGGTATATAATTTGGTTTATACCTAGGTTAAGTATGCTGGTTAAGTGGGATTTATCATGGATAGATGGATGAGTTTCTACACCAACTTATATATAACGTGGAACCCTTCCTGAATTGAAGTAGGATTCCATGTTCAATGTGGCGTATTGACCGGTTACTATTGCATTAAAAACAGAAAGATGATCATCGCAGAAGCTGCCAATCCAATCTTGGCTAGTCACATCCACAATTGGTTTCGCATGCTCACAGGTTCACAGGTGCAGTTTTGAGAGAATCTGCTTCTTTCAATGAATTCAACAGTACAATCGATGTTTTTCAGCCAAGAGTTCAGCATTGAACTGCTCTTCAAGACACCATTCAGAATTCAGACTGCCGTTTTTTTTACGGGTGGTGAGCGATCTCCTTCCAGGGAATCAGAACGTGGTGTAGTAGCGGAAGATGGACTTTGTAAACATGTCGAACAATACACAAACATATATGTCACACACACACACATATATATATATAGTATATACTGTGTATATATATATATTAACATCCGTGGAGCAATCAAAAGCAGAAAACATGAGACGAACGAGCTTCTTGGCTGGATATTGGTGCCAGTAATGGCAAAACTCCAGGAGGAAACGGCCGATTTTGCGTGCAGATGTTGGATACGCTGGGTGGATGCTTCGACAACCTCATCTTGAAGGCCGGGGGCGGCATACGCTATGGAAATGGCTGCAGAATGCAGGGGAAATGATCATGATATGATGACAATACACCATGGGATTTGGGGTGCCCTATTTTTTAAACCCAAATTTAAACATCGAACCCTAACGATATCCTCTTTTATTGGATTTACGTGGCTCATGTGATTCCACGGTAAGTTCTGACAGTTCTCAGAGTCAGGGCACCTGATCTACAGGTGACTTCACAACTTTACTACGGCCTGCCCACAGTGACGCGCTTGGCTCCGTTCGGATTCCCCCTGGACTGTACTGGTTCAGTGGACATGATGACCTTGCCAGAGGAAAATCTCACGGTGGATGAGTGAACTGGGCAGCAGTTGTTGTGGATCTCTGGGCGTCAATGGGGCATACCATGGGCGTCATGGTATACGGTATACCAACAAAATGACAATTTTATAGGGAAAAATATGCCAGAATGACGGATTTTGTGGTACCCTTCTGTTGAGACCAACCCATACGAACAAACTTGGGTTGTTTCATTGGGGTCCATTTGAAGTGTGTGTCCCTTAAAGTAATGTCATTTATAGTTTTATGGATTTTTCTGCGTGACTCCCTAATTTATCCAACTGCCCAGTAATCCCGGGTTCATGATGCGACCGGCAATCTTGCATTACCAGTACCTGGTTCCAACGATTTCCAACGGCCTTTCCATAGCCATGTTATGCCATGTTTGTTTACTTGAGGGCATCGCCCTTTTTCATCCTTTTTCAAAATTCTGAAAGATCACAGCGGCATATCATTCCGAACACACCTTTCTAGTTGTTTTATTCCCACCAATTGGGCCACGTTCAAAACCCAGTTGTTTATTTCTAGTGAGGGAGAGGCAATAAGGACCCCGCACAAGCCAAACCCTGGTGTGCGTAAGCCAGCATAAGCATCAGCGTAAGCTTTTCCTGCGCGTAAGCTAAAACAGTGTGCGCGTAAGCTCCGATCTAAGCATTCCCTTAGCGCCTTCAGAACGACAAGACCTTTTGACCATGGCTCAATTATATAAACAATTATCAACTGTTTCTCAAAACACATATGTTTTCACATGTTTTCACTGGAAAGATGGTTAGTATGGTGGTTAGGGGATGTTAAGGGTAACTATGCCAACATGGCCTTAGTAAATGATTCCAATTTATCCAGCTGCATTCAAGATCGACCTAGCCACATCGAGGAACATCACCGATTTCCAGTTGGCCACCCAGCGCTGCGCTGGTGCGTTGAGTTGCGACGCTCAGCGAAGACGCCTTTGGATCGGACTGAAGTCTCTATTTGGGCAACAAAGTACACCGACATGCTAGTTACCCTCTGGTAATTTAACATAGCTATTGAAAATTGCCATAGAAATAGTGGATTTTCCCATTAAAAATGGCGATTTTCCGTTATGTTAGTTTACCAGAGGGTAGATGTAGTTAGAATGATAAGATCTGGAAGTGTTTGTAGCATTTTGTACCCTTTGGCAATCCAACCAACACAGTTGGTTGATGAATACAGAAGGTTTTAATGTTTTCCTACCCAATATCATGGGCATGGGGATGATCAAAATCCGCTGGGAATCTTCATTAAAATAACCAACCATTGCAAGGGACTTGATATTTTTTGACACATGCTCAAATGAGTAGTCAGAAATGTTGCAAAACTTAATGCATCCAAATTCTGCACATGTCTTCGATGTATTTAATCACAATCCACAAGATGTTGGATTCCGTAAGATCCGTAGGATTCCGTAAGCGGAGGAAGAGATGGGACATTTTTGTCATGGCAATGGAATGCCTGGAATTCACAGGAGACAACAGATTACCTGTGGGGATTTATACAGCGATGTGTGTTGTTTGAAAGTAGGGAGCTCCAAAATGCTCTCCAAAACCCCATTGGAACATCTACCAACTCCCTATTACTGTAACACATTAAAACTGCAGGTGGGCGGCATCCCCGAATTGCAGACAAACCCACATTGCGATTTTTGGTTGGCAGGTGACATTGTTCTGCTTCGCTGTCGGATCCAAGCAAATGATCTACATTCAGCCCATATACATTTAGATGTGTTGAAGCCACCAACTAACTTTTGCATGCTTCCCGAGGGAGTTCACTTGTAAGATATTTTTGGCTGAAAATGTGTTTTCATATCTTTTGATGAGCTGTAGCAGCAGTTCTCCGCAGGTCATTTGAGTTCTGAGATCTTTGGAATGAAACGGAATGAAGCACTCAAAACCAAGAACTTGAAGTCACTGAAACCGCTTGCTAGTCTCAACATGTCTCAACTCTAATATTCCTTGCTTTGTATCCCAACTTCGGGTCATTAAACCACACAAAATTCCACAGGCCTGGTTGGGCACTGCTCCCCTTGTTGTGTGTTGTCTTTTTCCCGGTCATGGCTTCCCCGTGGTCATGTTCCAGTGGCTTATACGAGGATGGTTGTTATCGCATAATTTGTGGATAAGATTGCCAAGAAAAACAAACAAAAAAAAACATCATCCATTGATCCATATTTGGAGCTAGAACTTCATGTCATTCAAAAAAAATAGTTGATAGATCATTCCCATCTAAAACACATAATAATCCCACAACTTCCTCCAAGATTTCTCGTGGTTTATCTAAACGATGCGTGGGATGCAGAGGGGATCCTCCCAATGGCATTCTGGCCGAGGAATACACGTTCGACCCCACAGGGCTCTACGACCCGGCGCCAAGCTGTACCAAGGAGCTGGAGGTGACAAGTCATGTTGCAGTTCATGAAAATACTTACTGGTGCTCAGTAGGGAATGGATGGGTTGCTGGGGGTTGCTGGCACTAATTATTATTGATAGTTGTTGTGGATCATTCCCTCATTCCCTACTAAGCACAAGTAAGAATATGGCGAAAAAGTTGAAGACTGCATATGACCCCCGGTAAAACATATAAATATTCTCAGCACCAGTTGCTACTGTATATCATATATCTGGGCTTGTTGCAGCACCCCTGTCCTCTTGCAGATGTTGTGACATATGACACGCGAAGTTGGGATAGAACCGTTGAAACCGTAGCCCTTGAAACCTTGATTTAGGACTGCATCGAATCTATTCATTTTGGGTCACTGATGGCATCAAAGAAAAATTGGGGGAAGATATTGCCAACTTCTTCTGGTTGGTGGTTTGGAACATTTTTTATTGTCCAAGTGAAACTGCCAATTTTTCACAAACCCTTCGTGGCGCACTGCTTTTTTATCTGCGCAGGTGAACTATACCTGTCCGAATCATCAAAGTTATCGCAGTCTGGCGCGAGTCTATCCGGGCGAGGTGGCGTCCACCACCATTCAGTGCCCCGTGAAGTTTTTGCCGTCACCGGACCCGTTGGCGTGGCTTGGTGGCCTCCAAGTCTTGGGCCTTGCCCAAAAATGATGGATAAGTCATACCCCCTATACCCTGTGGCAATTTGTTACAGTTTGCTATATATTGAAAATGGCCATGGAAATAGTTGATTTACCCATTAAAAAGTGTGATGTTCCATAGTTTTTTAATATGTTTACCAGAGGGAAAAAATGGCCCTCTGAGCCTTTGAATCATCAACTCTGGGGTGACCCAATTCTCAGACAAACCCTTGTCCATTGGTACAATCATGGCAAAAACACGATGGAAACTCAACAGATCCTTTGAAACACGATGGAGATAAGCGACATGTGATGGCCGATGGGTAGTTGATGATAGTAGTGGGTACCACTTATGCTGGTTGGTGGTTTTTGGAACATTTGGATTTATTCCATATATATATATATACATATTATGTGGGAAGAATAATCCCAACTGACCAATATTTTTCAGAGGGGTTGAAACCACCAACCAGAGTTGCAATATCATTTTGCTTGGCGATATCCTCATGATATCCTCATTGGGTCATATTCTGCAAAGATCTGTGAAGTAGCTGCGTGATGCTTGCAAGCAACTGGTGTGTGTAGAGGCGCGTTTGTAGGTTCGGTCAGGCTCAACAGGACTTCAGTGGGGCAATGTGGGGTACTGCCACATACTTTTGTAAATCTCCAGATGCCAAAAAGTTCTATAGATCTTGGTAAATTATAACGACCTCACTGCGACCTCACTGGAATCATGGTTAATAAGGGAAATCATCCCAAATGGCCTTAATTCAGGTTAGTGATTATAATCTACCCAGATAGATGAATTGTTGAATAATGTTGCATAATGTTGCATCAGACTGAAAACATCTGAAAACTGCAATGAAAGAATTGAAGAGGATTTTCTTTATGCGTTCCAAAGAAAATCGGCAACAGAAAACTCTTCAACTTGTACCCTCTGGTAATTTAACATAACTACATAACTATGGACAATCACCATTTATAGTGATTTTTCCCATGAAAAATGGTTGATTTGTAGCTACTGAGCATGGTCCATTGGTCCTCAGGCTGCATGGTTCGCTACAGCAAGGTGGTTTTTTGCTGTTGATGCTTGGGCTGAAAACAGCGAGCGGTGTTCAGCTGGAACCTTCAAAAAATGGGGACTTGGGGAAAACGCTGTAGCCGTAGCCTTGGCCAACTCTGCCTACAACAGGTCTTTACATTGAACTTTTTTGTAGTTATCTTAAAATGTCTTAAATAGTAATGGTTATGATCAAGGTGCATAAACCCCTTGTTGCTGAAAGCCTTGGTTTTGTGTTTTGGTTGGGGGCAAATCCATTATCAAAAATATCATTAAATTATATTACAGTTATTACAGTCTCATCCCCATTTCTATGGATTGCATCCATTTAAACCACAATTTGTTGGATCATTTTGGTGGCTTTCTGTCTTGTTCTGTTGGTCATTTATCCATCAGGTATCTCATCATCCCAGTACCCCCATCTAATAGGAAGAAAAAACATGAAAAAACGACCCCCGACTGGAAGTTGATTCTTGGTTATTCGTGTTCCACCAACATGCCCGCGATTTAGCTGCTTAATTGACGTGTGTTTTCCGCGATTTGTTGGATGAAATTCAACCAGTTCCATTGCTTGAATCCCTACGTTTGGCGAAATCCCCAGGTTCATTGACTAAATCATGGCTAAATCCGAAATTCTCCATACGGTGGATGGAAGGAATCCTGGATGGTTGAAACCCTATAAATAATGGGATAAACCACCTATCAACTGGTGATTCGGATTTCGCAACCATCCACAGGACATTTCTCCATCTTTATTTGTTCAATCCCCATCGTTGCTTCTTCGATGCCGTTCTGAGGAACAGCATCGACATCTTCCGGCTCAGGCAGCTCACGAGCTGCCCCAATGCCTGGCGTCCGGGCGTGAACGTCACAAAGCCAGCGCCTAGGATGCCTTGGACATGTTCAAAAAGGTGTTGTCATCAGAAAGATTCAGAAAGATATGGTTTTATCATGTTTTATCATGGTTTAAAGGTTCAAAAAAGGTCAAAAAAGAGAGGCATAATTAATATGGTAGAACTACAGTAACTTGAACTAACTAACAATTTTTCAGGAACATGCAGGCTTAGCACTTGCCAATTGGAGGTTTACCTCAATAATTGGATTAGAACCCCAGTTACAACAGGATTCATCCTACTTACCACTGGCCAACTGGGGCGAACCAGCATATATAGCTATACTATTGCTAATATCCTTAGTTTGATTTCTATCATGAGAAATTATGGTCATTTGTTAGCCTACAAAATAGTATACCACTTCTCATTAATCTCTAATAAGATCCTTCTTGGTGGTTTGGAGCATTTTTTATTGTCCATGATATATATGGATATATAATCCTTCCCATTGACTAAGTTTTTTCAAGATGGGATATATAATCCTTCCGATTGACTAATATTTTTCAAGATGGTTGAAACCACCAACCAGGATCTCATATGTACCTATTTGTGTTTTCATGTCGACCCTATCGGGCTTCCCACCGTCGCTGGGCCAGGTGGCGGCGTTTGAAGCCTTGGTCTCGGGCGCCTCCAGCAGCGAGTTCTGCATCATCGGAGCCCCTGCAGCCCTCAGCCAGTTCGCCCAGCACCTGCGCTACGTGTCGCGGGCCGACTGGGCCGGCAGCGAACCCATGAGGACCACCGGACCTCCGCTGGACGTGCTGGGGAAATCCTCCAAATCCACGGAGGTTTTTGCTGAGGGTTTTTGCTGGGAAGATCAGGAATCTCATGGATAATTATATGTTTCAAAATGGTGATATCATGGGGAACGTATGGGAATATCATTTGTGTAATGGGATTTACCGGCAACCATGATTCAACATGATACATCGAGTCCTCTATCGGAAGGTGTTTGGAAGTTTAGACCCTCAAAAGGTGTCGCTGGAGCTCTGGGGAATGGATACAGTACCCTTTGCTAAACATACAAAAAACTATGGAACATCACCATGTTTAATGGAGAGGGCGATGGAGAGAGAAATGGGTAAATCGACTATTTCTGTGGCAATTTTCAATAGCAAACTGTTAGTTTCCGGGGAGGGTATATCTAGACAATTGTGTCAATTTGGATAATTTGGTGCTGTCATGGTGATATGCCAGGGAATATCATGGAGATTATCCAGCAGAAATGAGAGATGAAACCATACAACCCATACGGTCTTAGTAAGTAGTAAAATGATAGGTGAGGATGATGATGCGGAATTGCTTGCAATATGTTCAGCTATTTCGTCCGAATTTAAGCATGAAACATGGAGATTCAACCAACAAATAACGGAAAGGGAGACGGGGGAAGACTTGAGGGATTTGATGTGATCAAGACTTTTGGTCTGGGGAAACCAACTGGAATAGCTCAGTACCAAGAAATCGCTTTCCCAAAATGTGGATATTTAATATGAACCTAATGGTCCTAAGCATGAGACTACTTGCAGGGTGCCTCAGATTGGCCCGAGGATATGGGAATATGTATACAGATTTTGGGACTTTGAAATGAGATCCTAACTTTTATCATCTGAGCCCACAACAAAAAAATCGTAAGTTCAGCTCGGTAATTCTTGTTTATTCCCTCAACTTTTTTGGAAAGAGACTTAGTCTTTCTGGGGTATCAGACAAGGCCCATTTCACGGGACACCGTGCGCCTTAAAGTGGATAAAAATGCTTGGCAGCGGAAGGAAAATCATTTGGTTCATAGCATGGTTTTCAGGGTTGACTCAAGTTGACTCCCCCAAAAACTTTCGATGAAACCTAACCGGACCAATATCCATGCAGTAGTAAAGTAGCCTTCAAGACATCATGAAATTTAGCAGGTTCCATGTTCAATTTGGAGTTTTTTTTTTGGTAACCAAAAATGGCGGAGAATCTTCAAAGTTCACAACCAGATTCCGGTGGATAAATTGGTCGAAACATTTTAGGGTGGCAAAATCTATGTTCTTTTGAGTCACAGACATTTGCATGTTTGGTTGGTTTCAGTCCCCATGTTTGTTGCTTAGCATCTCCATGTTGATGTTTACTTAAATCAAGGTTGCCACATTTCTGGTTGCAATATGTTACAATTCCATACAATTCCCACTCTTTTTCTGGCTAAAATTCCACTTATTTTGCAACATGTTCTTGTGGTGGCTGACATCCTTTTTGTTTCTTCACACGACCTTTGCAAGGTGTTTCTTCACATATCTTCGCCAAAGATTGGGGGCATCATCTTGTACATTCCAAGTGTATCCAATTATACTCATTTATTCATTATGTGTATATATATATGCATATATTCATATATTACAATATGTATATATATATATAATATATCCGGTACAAACAGCTTAGCCCCATCACCATATCCCATCCTTAGATCTTTCTTGCGGCCCTCCTTCTCTTCGCACGTCAGGATCACCCTCACAGCCTCAGAGGACCAAGACGTGATCGTGGCCGCGGAGCAGACGTGGATCGTGGTGGAAACCACAAACGATCGACCCAGCATCGTTGCAACGCAAGGGAGTTTTGAGGCTGGTTGCAGCTTGGAATCTAGGTTGGAGGTGAAGCTTTTGAAGGTCAGCTGCGAGCCCTGTTGGTTGATGATGAACTTTGTTTTTTTTTTCAAAAAAACCTAGCTGTTGTTTGTTTCTTTGATTGCGATTTCTTTTGTTTTTTTTTTGTTATAAACATCATAAAAGTCAGATGATCATGATGGGAAAATTCGGAAATCCTATTCAGCAGCCAGTATAAAGGGACGGCATTTCGGCTTTTGAACACTGCTCAACACTGTTTTGGCAATTCATACAAGGTGGTGCCCCCCCAGTTATAAGCTGGTTTATAAACCATAGTAACTACGGTTATAATTATATATCCTCTATAAACTCTAGTTGTTGGAGTTATAAACCAAGTTGGCTAACTAAGGGGCACCACCTTGTAGGGAAGAAGAGCGGAATTGTGAATAGATGACCAGGTTTGAATCGAGATACTTGACTCAGATCAATGAGTAGGGTCACCACCAACCCCAACAACCTGGGGGCGATCAAAAGCAAATGCCAACATTGATGCTGTTCTAAACCAATGGATTCCTGGATGCAATGATTGGGTTGGAGTTATATCCTCTTTGTGACTTTGTGGATCATTTACATATATAATCATATATATATATATTCATGTTTCTACCTTTTTCAGTTAGTGCACACATATCCCCACCATATCTCATTAAATGCCCATTATATCCACCATAAAAAGGGGCAAAGACCCGGTTTTTGAGATGTGAAAAGGCTGCCAGTGTGGCCATCTGCCAGGTGCGAACTGGAGAAAGTGTGGCCATCACAGGCGCGGGAGGGTATCTCCAGGTGTGACTGGTGTATTTTTTGGCATGAATATACAACAACATATGATACAGATATGTAAATTGGTATAAATTGGTAATATTTGCATATTACATGTTACAATATGTTACAATATGTTACAATACCCATACATATACACATTTGTATATCTCTGTGTGCTGTGTTTATGCCTATGTATTGAGATATTTTGACCTTTGCCCCCCATGGTTCACTGATCCCGTGGTGTTCATTTTGGGGCCCTTCAGGTCGGCGGATCGCTACGCTACTGAAAATGGCCCAGTCGAAATAGTGGATTTACCCAGAAAATAGTGATTTTCCATCGTTTTTTGGTATGTTTACCAGAGGGTAACAATATCCCCTCTGTTTTGATTAAAAACGTCTTTGATCTCTGATGTTTCTGAAGTTTGATTCATGTTTGAATCATAGACCCCCAAGGTATCAACATCTCGGACGCCGACATGAGCGACGGTACGCGTTGGATGACGCTGCTCGTGGCTGCATCCATCGGTCGGCTCTACGTGGATCCCTCGTTTTTGCTGTCACCCTTGGGGACCCTGGAGCCGATATCAGGCCACAAGCTTCGGTGGGGTGATCTGAGATGGGTACCCGGCCTGGTAAACATACAAAAAACTATGGAAAATCACCATTTTCAATGGGAAAATATGGGAAAATCAACTATTTCGACTGGGCCATTTTCAATAGCTTTTTGTATGTTTACCAGAGGGTAAACGGCTTGGAAGTTGTGATCACATATAGCCATCATATAAGTGGTTGGGTGGATACAGCGAATTGTTCATGCAATTTATATCTCTCAACCCGTCAGCTCCAGCAACTGTGATTCCCAGTTAAACATCTCAGTTTTGGATGATTCGACCCAACCCCATGAAAGATCTTGAAAAACTTAAGTTAAGACTTAAGACCATAAAAAGAATTTGGTCAGTCCCACTTCACTCACCAACCTGACCAACTCCAATCATAAAAAACACAGATCTCCTTCCCAACTTCGACATCCCTTCCCCGTCCTCGACGTGCGTCCGGTAGCGAAGTAGGCCGTTTGGACGGCGACTTCGCGTTGCGCCTGCGCGGCAACGGCCCAGACCTCCAAGGCTTGGTGGAGGCGCTACGCTTTCGCATGGAGGCGCCGGTGAAGCCCAGCCTGACCACGCGGCCGCTGAATCAGCCACCGGGACAGCAACGTGGAACTTGGGTTATTTTGACCATGGGGAAATTGAGATTGGGAAAAATGAGAGTTAACATGAGTTAACTATGGTAGAACCATTATAACCATGGAAAATGAGCGTTAACATGCGTTAACTATGGCATAACCATGGAAAAATGGGGAGTTATATAACTATGACTATGACTATTTTGGTTGGGGATGATTCCCAATATTCACTATGGCTTTAGTTGATTTTACCATGGACAATTCAGGAGTTCGGGAGATTTGGGGGACTTGGGGACACCCACTCAACTTATTAGTTCCTTGGATCTGAGTATCACCAACTATCAACCATACCCAGAGGCTCCATGTATAGTATATTTATATATTTACCTACATTTGGGCCATTTGTTGGGTAAATGTAGGCAACTATTCCATACATTGAGCATATGGGATAATTTGGGGCCTAACCTTGCTTATATGGAATAGTGTTGGGGAATGTCGAATCAATGTTGGGATATCACAGCAATAATCGAATCCCAATCGAATCCTCCAAGGATATCACAATGATATCTATTAAGAATACGGCAATTCAGCCAAAGTCTATAAGGATAGTAGATGCAAATGAAAATGATGAGGGTTATGATGCTTATGATGCTTATGATGCTTATGATGCTTATGATGGTGATGACGGTTATGATGCTTATGATGGGGAGGATGAGGATGATGAGGATGATGAGGATGATGAGGATGATGAGGATGAGGATGAGGATGATGATGATGATGATGATGGTGATGGTGATGGTGATGGTGACGGTGACGGTGACGGTGACGGTGATGGTGACGGTGGTGGTGATGTCGATGGTGATGGTGATGGTGATGATAGGAGCCACCCACTTAAGTCATTTAGCTCACTTGGCGCAAGCGTTGCTTGGTTGCAGTTTTGATTGCTGATTGTGGTATGCTTTTCATCTACCTGGTCTATTTCAAACATTTTCAAACTCGGCTGCCCCTGGCTGGTGACAGGGTGAAATGACTGACAAGCAGGAAGTACCTACAAAGGAAGTTCAAATGCTACGGTCAGTTTTCCCTCGAAGCAAAGACCAACATGTTCAGTTTTCATAGTCGGACATGGCAAGATGTTGACCATTGTTGACCTATGTTTCATTATTTTTCATACGGAACAATATCACATATATCACGGTGTTTGTTGTGTTGTCCCATTTTTTGAGCGATTTGTGGAATCCAATCAAATCTGCACGCTCGCCGAGGTCGGAAACTGAGGCGCCGGAAAGCAACGTGCGGTCGACGTTTTTTGTTCGCCCAAATCAGAGGATAGGGAGGATACTGTAGGTAAATCAACATCAGAAGGTTCGTGACAGATTTATTTGTCTAAAAGGTTGCCTCTCATTCAAAGAGTCTTTCCCAGAATTGGTTTAATTTTAAACAAAAACATACATGAACACCAACATATATTTGGGTGTAAAAACATTGATCTCCAGCACAGAAAAAAAAAACAACATCGAAACATGTTCAGAAGGCTTGGTCCATCTTGGTCCATTGGAGCTGGACATAGACTGACATGAAAGGCGATCATCTCCTACATCTTGTCAGATGCTTTGGTTGAGACTTTGGGTCACTGGATGGATCTCCGGGGATCTGTTTTAAGGTGATCCACCCGTTGGCGAAGATGGGAAAATGATGGAAAATGGATGATGGTCCTATATTGTAGAAGATTTTCCTAGTCAAAATGGTGGTTTCCTCAGCTATAGCTATGTGATATAGATTGCCAGTTCGGGCAAGATGATGGGAAATGCGCAAAATTCCATGACATTTGGCTCTCTCATGCTTTCTCACTATTCCAGAACTGACCTTTTTCGAGAGGAATCTATGATCATGTGATGAGTTTAGGGGTCAAGTTACACCACCGCCTGTGTTGGCTTCCCTTGGGCCGCCCAGGATACGATCACGCAACAGGCTGGTGCCTTGCGAAATCATCAGGTGGCTGGAAAGGTGGTGGATCCTGAAAGCGATGAGCCGGTGGAGGGTGTTGTCACTCGGCTGGACATGGCCCAGTGGGGAAGCTCCGGGGGTTGCATCCCAGGAAGCTACGGTTTGGTGATTGGGGTAACATCCAAGAACTATGTAGATCAATTTGCCCTCTGGTTATTTAACATAGCCATGGAAAATGGCCCATTTATAGATGATTTTCCCAGCTAGAAACCCTCCATTTATTTTTGGGATTTTCCATGGCTATGTTAAATAACCAGATGGTAGCAGCAAACCCCCGGGGATTCCCGGGGCCCTTCGCCTCGTGCCCGGCGAGTCGACTCCGTCAGGAAGTGGTCCTCATCGCCCGCGACACGTGGCACGACTACCTGGGCTACACCTTGGAGACGAGTTGCCACCTGGAGCTGGTGGGCTGGAGCGTGGCGGAGTGCAAGAGCTATGCGGAGAACAACGGCTTTCCGCGCTGAAACAAACGCGGAAGGGGTGGGTGAGTTGGTTTCTGATGTTTCTGGCCATGGATACTGGAGATAATCTGGAGATATATTACCATAATATGGAGATGAAATGATGTAAGTGGAGGTGCATCCAGATTTATGGAGTATCCCTGTATAAAATGATTGATCATCGGTGTACCCCATTTTGGACACACTCGAGTGGGTAAACCTTGCTTGTGTAGGTACGTTTCTGTGTTGGTCACTTCCATCAAAGACTGGGATGCTATGGATTGCTAAGCAACACTGATGAATAGTAAATTCATATACATTTTCATATACAACACGTTCAATATATATATATATATATACACATATATATATATACTGTGTACATATGATGGGTTTAAGCATCATTGGCTTGATTTTGTTGGGAACATTTCCAGGAAATCCCCTTTTTTTTTCATGGTAAAAAGCCCAGGGGTTTGCGGTGAGTTCCCGGATGTTCCCGGTTTCGATCCACTGAGCCAAAAATGGGGGCGAGGCTACATCAGCTTCACCCACTGTCTCTCCACTGCGGGTGGGGCACAATCCTGCTGCTTCAAGAGCGAAGATGTGGTGCCTCGAATGGTGTGGTGAAAATCCATGGGGACAATCGAAGATGAGGATTCCAGGATCCGGAATTGGTTGAATGATGTTGAATGTTTTAGATTTGGTGACCTCTTATGCCAATTCTCTTTACGCACACATGTATAATCATGTATATACGCGCAAGTAAAATAGTTTGGTGCGTCGATTTCTTCCATATTGACTCCGTGCAGATGCGGAAATCATTTTGGGAGGGTCGCATCGCATTGATTGATTTGCCATTATGTGTCCATATATGTCCCAAGTCCACAATCTTAAAAAATTGCCATTCTGGGGTTATCTGGGGTTTGGTTTCTGCAGAAACCGGCGTTTTTTTTTTCCGGGAAAAAAACCGGACTTAGGAGCTGATCCTGATGAATTTGGTCTCAGAGGCCAGTGAAAATCTCTACATCTTTCAGCCCGGTGGCTACTTCGTGCGGGCAACCACTTCCGCGGCAGGGATGTTTGCAGCTGAGCCTAAGCTGGTGATGTTTTCATCGTGGACGTCCACCCTAGGTATACTCTTCGGAAATCAAACATGACATGGCTGGGAAATCCCCGAACTATAGATCAAGGTTTGAATCTGTTTTAATGGGAAATTGATCTATAGTTTTTGGGTGATTTCACTTGCCATGTTTGATTACCAGAGGATAGATCCCATTCAAACAGGAATTCAATCTCGTTGAACCAGTTTTTTTCGTTGGTTAAACACATGTCAAATCCCATGATGAGGTGTAAACTATTCCCATCTATTCCCTGTCCCTCGGATCCAGTAGAGTCAAGCAGGTCCTTGGACTGCCCATTTATGACCGTTTTACTGGGGAAAGGAGGGATGAAAATCATGTAATTTGAGATATTTGAGGTGCCCCAAGTTGTGAAAAGACAGAGCAAATTGTTCTTCCAGTGATGCATTCTACCTGACGGTTCAGGTTAAACTATGTTAAACTTGCACTTTGGACTTGCTAGAATGACACCTCGGCAAGGGGTAGGACTAGGAGCAAACACCAAAACATACCAAAACATTTTTAAGCGCGCTAGCGCTAGAGTTGACATCAGGTTGACACAAGGGGGTCACAGGGGTCACCATGAATCCCCATGTCAGATTGCGGACTTCTTGGGCCTCAGGCTGCAATTATGCCCACAGGACCTGCGGACATTTATTTCACCAAAGCATTGTATGCGACACGAAATCTCAGCATTGTGGTTCCTTGGCCTTGAAGGCGACACGAAAGTCATGGCCTTTTTGTTTTGGAAGCAGCAACAAATAATGGATTTATAGGTATATATATGATGGGATATATATATATATATAATGGATATAATGGGGATAAAACGGGGATATAATGGGTGGCCCAAAATTCTCGAATTAAAAACTATACTCTTGAAGTGGAAGTCCACTCATTGGGAAGGGGTCCGTTGATTTTGATTGCACCACGGGGAAGAATAGCAAGTCCCAAGTCCCAACAACATTTTTGAAACTTCAACATGTTCAGTCATGGTTTGTACGGATTTCCTCAGCAAATGAAGATCCCACGCAAATTAACACAATAAAATCCGTGCTTTATCTATCTTGTTTATTTACATATCGTTATCGTCATACAGTTTATGTAGCGTATTACATCCATATTATGATATTATATATGTGTGTTATCTTTGTTTGTAATTCCTGTTTGTGCATTCCTTACATTTGTCTATATCCGTATTTTTCTTCATGTGCGAAATGCGGCATATCATGGCATATCTCTTATTTAAAAAACAAACAAATATCCATATTCCAAGCCTTAGGCCTTTCTTTTTTTGAGATTTTTTCCAACCAATATCCCCAACTCCCCAAGTCCAATATTTTTTCACCATCAAAAATACGGCGCCCTTTTCAAAACACAAAAAACATCCCATAAAAACTACAGCCCTTTTCTACAAAAAACATCGAGGTGAACGACAACATCCAAGTTGGCGGATCCGCAGATATCTACCTTCAGGCCTTGGCCGTGGTGACCATCTGGCGCTTCGAGGCGGGTCTAAAAGCGTGTTGCTTTGGGTTTTTACCATCGGAAAAGCCACGGGACAATGGGAAAACCATAGGAAAACCACTTGGGAAAATGGAGGTTATTGGAGGTTTACCATGGTTTAGCCTCTGGTAAACGTTTGCAGTTCGCAAAGTGGAAAAATCCACCATCTTGAGTGGGTACATCCGCGAACTAAATGGGCCATGGCTTCAATAGCGAACTGTTAGTCATTACCAGAGGGTACCATACCATTTCCAGTAGAATTCAGTAAAGTACAGAGAGTACAACCATCATATTTTGGCAAAATACGCTGTATTTTTTGTTCATTAATGCTACTTCCAGTACCAGAACACCATTGTTTGAACGATTTTCAAAGGAATTTCGTCAGCAGAAGGGATGATTTTTCGGCTTCAACGTTTGCAGGTGGATTGGATCTCCAACACGGGTTCGCCCGTGGATTTGGACGCGCACGCATTTGATGCCTGGGACTGCCATGTGTGACTCGGGCTGTTTGATGGCGTTCATGTTGAAGAATGTGGGTAAAACAAGGTAAAACAATTCTAACCCATGAATTCGCATTCTTTTCCAACATTCGGTCTCAATACCTTTATCGTTCTTTTAAGCTGGGGGAGATGCAAAAATTTGATTGATGCCCATTTCTCCTGGAGATCGGTTGTGTCAGTTCAGTGGCAGACCC
>Ga0126342_10009077_pt1 | contig 17812 bp, 19 predicted proteins | sample Cyp1metagenome_FD_92528 | JGI IMG/M metagenome (GOLD analysis project Ga0126342, IMG submission 92528) | Coral microbial communities from Lord Howe Island, Old Settlement Bay, Australia - Cyphastrea 1 metagenome | ecosystem: Host-associated > Invertebrates > Cnidaria > Coral ... | reverse complement strand
GCCAGCGCTCTAATTTTTTTTTTGAGATACGCCAGCGACTTCTAGAGCTGGAAGCAAAGTTGCTGAAAGAAGAAAACCATGTTCTCGAATCTGCCTTGGCTGCGGCATTGGGTCTTGCTTGATGCGTGATCCATGTTTTGCGTTCTATGATTCTATGTCTTGTCAAGCCCCCAAGCTGGGCCATGATGAGGACACTTGTTTTTGCATATGGTTCTGTGCCAAGGGTACTGCATGTTTGATTTGGCTTTGGCAACCGGAGAGCATGCCTGTTATCTGCTGCCTAAGTAATGGAGCAGGCCTAGGATTCTTGAGTGGTGGGGTTTTCTCAGGGATTGCTTGTGTGTTTATGTGTGTGGGAATAGGGAAGGAAGATACCTCTAGTGGAAAAAGGCTCTTTTGATTGATTGACATTACTTGAACATCTTAAACCGTATTCTCAGCGCCGTGCGCTTGGCTTGAAATCTTCGCTGCCTTCCCTAATGCCGGTGGTGGGTGTGGCACTGGTGATATTCAATTTGTGCTTGCAGGCCGTGTACAATCCCCACATTGCTGGTGTGCCGAGCATGCTGAGCAGGACATCTGAATGCTGTGCCTCCACCTGCGCGTGCTGCGTGCCTTGACATGTATTTAACTTAAACCCCTTCCCGAAGGTAAACGGATGAAATAATTCGATGCCTTCAGGTTCAAGGTGTCTAGATGTAGAAGTTTAAGAATGGAATGCCATACCAGTACCATCGAAGAAACTTTTCAGCGATTTGTTGAAGCTAGCTGCCGGACATGTGGCTAGCTACAAAATAGTTTTCCAAAATCTTCATTTGTCAAATGCCTCTATTTCAGATGATAGAATTTGATGAAGTTTGTATATAGGGGGCCCACAGACAATTGCTGCCGCTTGGAATCTTGCGCGGACGGTTTGTAGGAGATTGCCGGTTCTTTTTACCAAACATATCTCATGACATCGCAGATGTTTCTCAAACGTTGTCATGTTTTCCCTAATGTCAGTTCTATGCCTTAAAAATGGTATGATGTATGTCTCAGTACTTAGGAAGTAGAGGGTGGAAAACATCCTTTTCTATCAATGGTTGTGCGCCTGCCCGACCATTTTGTCACTGCGTCCCTCCTGCCCTGAAACACAAAGTTTCCAAAGGGTTGTAGAAAGGTTCTGTCAATGAAACACGAAACAATGCAGGTTGTCAATAAGATACATGGCTCAAACCTTGGTTGGACACAAGATAGGCATGCCAAAACATGGATCATTCTTACCCCAGTTTGCTACCACAGCCAAAAAAAGCGTGAGTTGTCAGAGTGGTTCAGCGGCTGCATGTCCTTCAGTGCATGCCATTTTGGGATTTGACATATTTTTGGTTTTGCGAGTTTTGAGTTTCATGTGCGTAGAAACCGCGACCCCATACACCCTACTGTGAGCGAAGCGACAAGTACATATGTTTGACTATTGACAATGTTTCATTGGTATTTTTTTGCAAGGACCCTTGGGGAATTATGGGCTATGTACTCTTTGGAAACTTGAAATGTTTTTGGTTTTGCGAGTTTTAAGTCTGATGTGCGTGGAAACCGCGACCGCATACACCCTGCTGTGAGCGAAGCGACGTATACATACGTTTGAATATTGAGCACCATTATAAAACCTCCACGAAGGGATTTAGTAGTCGGATTCATGTGGGGAACCCCCCGGAAAGCAAAACCTCCACGCGCGAAAGCTCCGCAAAAGGAGTGCGTCAAGGTCGAGCCGCACAAGCAGCGGCGAAAGCAGGTAGATAGTAGAAACGTATTACATATTCATGTGCAACACCATTTACAGGCAGTTTTCCGCGAAAGCCGTCACGAAAGCTTACCAGGATTAGTCGCCACCCGGTTTCGACGCCGCTCTATTGACCATGTTGCGAATATATGTTTAGCGAGGAGGACGCCGGGGGAATTACGAATTATGGGCTATGTGCTTTGCTTGGTGTCTGCGCCATTTGGAACTTAAGGAAAGGGATGGGGGTCGTGCCACGACTTTTTGGATGCGGGTAATGCATTGTTATAGACCCCTCGCAGGCATCTTGGAGGGACGGTGGTGGGTACCTCAGGAAAAAGCTTTTGCTTCCCAGCATCACATGGGAAGACAGGTCTCAAGAGCGAAAGTCAGTCTTGGCCGTTGGCTGCTTTAGCGTGAAATGTTGAGTTCATTTTCTCAGTTGCTGTTTCTATTGTTGATCTCTTTTGGCCGAGCTCTGGAGCCATTTGCTATGCTTTCTACCCAGCAGGTTACCCTACTTCTGGCTTGCGCACCTATTCAGCCCTACCACACTTTCATGCTTCATTGAAGGTTTGGCAAGCAGGAGTGTCGCAGCCTCAAGACATCTCAGAGCCGCTCGTATTGCTTATTTGCTTAAGCCAGCATGCCTGTGATTTAGGCCGATGGAAATTAAAGTTGCGTATGATGGTGCGTGGAATCAGCATAGCTTGTTGCTGTCAAAGAATTTGTGTTGCAATGACAGTTCCAGAAGCAAGTTCAGACGAAGCGATTCAGGAGCTACGCAAGGCCAGGCTAAACAAAATCATGGAAAGGTGCCGAATTAATGATCAATCTGGATGATCAGAGGGGAAGATTGTGGAGCAAATGCTTCGAGAAGGGTGGCTGATTGTTGATGACATCCTGGTATCACCAATCCCAAGTGGTAAGCCCAGTGCCAGGGAAAAGAAAGTGGCGCAAGCATTGCGCCACGGTCTGAATGGCACACCGTGAAAGCCACGAAAGGTCAATATAGCGCCCGTTGATGCAGTGAGAGGCCACGACCTAAATCAAAATTGAAAAATTGCTCCCGGTTCTTTGTTGAGTCCTTGGCCTGAGTGCTGTTTCAAGCTGCTCATATGCCGATGTGTGTTTCGTGGTGGCAAGACTCAAGCAATAACATCTGAGTAGCTGTTCATTTTGTTTCACCGGCGCCAAGACATGAAGCATTTTGCGGGATTGTGTTGCTTGGCTTGTTTGTGGAGTGGTTCTGCTTGGCACGAGCCGCTCTTGCGCGGAGTGAAGGCTGCTATCAAACGAGAAAGGCTGTAGGCTAGATATTTGTCGCTGTGCAGATACAATTCAATGAGACTAGAGCCATAAGCCAGCAAGCTGCTGCAGGCCTGTGCCAGGAGGTAGCATGCCATCGTGCTTTGTTCATGGCAATGTGTGATTGAGACGCGCGTGCAAAATTTGCTGAAAACCACATCGCAGCGGACAGATCATGTGAAGATGGCTTTCTGTTGCCGTGGCGGCCAAATACGGCGTTCATATTTTCTGCAGGTGCAAAATGTGCCCGGATTAACTACCATGCTGCTTGCCCAGAAGGATGGACAAACCAGGGGCTGGAATGCCAAGCGCCTCCCGCCTACAAAGCCAGCTAGCTTGCTCATTTTCAAGTTGCTGTAGCAGCACTGTAACCTTTCAATTGACTTCTGCTCTCTGGCCAGGGTCTCTGCAGTCAGCGCTTATCTTTCGCGCTAGATTCTATTGCGGATAAGAAAAAAGCAGAGAAAATTTGTGAGGTCGATGACGGTGGATGTGGCAAAGCCACCCGCATACAGTGGCAAGTCTTTTGGTCAATGGCAGGTCTGCTTCCCTTGCCTTGATGTGCCCGGGTGCCAACCCAACTGGAACTTGCCTTGCCCAGAAGGTGGATGTTGGTGTCTGCCAGCTCGAAAGCTAGGTAACGCTTGATGCGCAGGGTTTTCGCCAGCAGATCTCCCTTTTGCTACGTTCCAAACAGCAGAGCCTTCATGTTTTTTCCACAGAACCAATGCTTTGACCAATGGTTTTTTTGTTTATATTGTGCAGGTGTGGCCAATGTTGATACAGATTGTGAAAGCGTTGTTTCTTTTCAGAGCACCTTGGCAAAGAACTTTTTGCTTGGGTCTTTTGTTGGGTCTATCGGGATTCTTTTATGCAGGTCCGGCTGAAAAAGAACAGTTCACCAGGCCCCTAAACAGAAATTAGATTTCTGCAGATGATTGCAGACATGTTGTTCAGACGCTGTGATGTGGCGTGGTCTTGCCAAGAAAAAGCTTGCTCTCCAAGCGGGCTCTGCCCCCTTGATTGGGCGCACATTGGGGAGGCAAAGCTGTGAAGCTGCCACACTTGTTTGGGCGTGTCCATGAGCGGTGTTCACCAGGACATATGTGTGGCACCGATGTCATTTAAGCCGAACCCAAGTTGGTGCCCATTTTGGTTCTTTCCCTTGGCGCAAAGATATGCGCCTGCCTGCTGGATTGCAGTCCGCTCGTCCGCTCGTTCCGACAATGGTGTGCAGAAAGGCAGGCATTGAAAGCCGACTTTTTTGCTAAACTTGTGAAGGTCAGAAAGTATGAAAAAGAAGTATGCCGAAGCCTGCGGCACTGAGTGCGTTGCAAGGGCATGCCTTCCCAACCAAATGGGCCGATTAGCAGCAAAAGCGGGCTAGAGAATTTGGATCTCAGCAAGTGCCCGCGTACGAATCTACATGCCAAGAATTCCTTGTGAGTAAGTAATTAACTGTAAAATGCGTGTTGGGAGGTGGTTGGGTCCTTTCTGAGGTCTGCGACCGTGATTTTGCATGGTTGGGAACACGCTATCTTCAGTGGCCCGTGACAAGGAAGTATGTAGACCTCCAACCTGGCTGAGCAAGATTGGTTCTGCTTGTGCTACCCCAAAGAGTTTCAAGGCTCTGTTGCAAGAATCGGTTGCTGTTTGAGCCCGGCAAGTTTGCAGCTGCAGGGAATGGATGATGAAGCGAAAGTATTATGGAGCAGCGCTTGCTTTCATGTCACATGGCCACTACAAGGACTTTGAAACATGTTTATAACAATCAATTAACTTGGCTTTGATGCGTGTGGGCGACAGGCGAACAAGTCTTGGATGCCATGCAGTCATTGAATGAAGGTTTGAGAAACGGTCCGGTCTGAAGTGTTGTCACATGTGGCCGCTAGAAATCTTTGTCCCAAGTGACTAGGTCAATCGGCACAGGTTAGAAGGTTGAGTAACAGGTGCCAAAGCTGTGGTTGCAATTTCGGAAACGCCACTTCTGCTTCTGTTCCCATGTTGCAACATTGCATTGAAAATCACGCGTTTTGGACGTATGCAGCATATGTGTGACGGGTTTTCTTCAAGACGCGGGTTGCTTTCTGTAACTGTCGGACACCTTTTTTTGGCAGATTGTTGACATGAACACTTCTTTTTTGTTTGTTTGCTGCATAGTCATTGTCGGCAATGCCTTGAATGCCCCGTTGATGGGGATGGACATGCCACGTGAGGACCGCTTGGCTTGTTGCATGCTTCTGGCCTGCGGCTGTAGTTCGTTGTTTGCGCTTAGCTGGCTATGGATGTGAACAAGGTGCCAGATGTGAAAATTTGCGGCCCAGCTTTCCAAATTTTGCAACTTTGATTCAGAAGGCGCCTTTCCCAATTGTGAACATCATAGCAGAAAGGTCTGCCCGGCAACCAGCTTCCAGCGAGAAGGCGAAATCTAAGAAGCTGCAGGTGCCAACAGCAAGTAGCACCTGGGTGCTTGAGAAGGAGCTAGCAGAGGTTAAGGAACTTGCGCTAAATTTCGACAATGTGTAGAAGTGAAAAGCTGAAGCAGCTTGAGTCTGACCTCGGTACCAAGATGCCAGGTTTGTTGGCCCGCGGGGTGGTAGCACAGGTGATGGATGTGCTGGTGCAGAAGCTTCGACCCTAAATTACACCGGCAAGGGATCTCAAACAGTGTGGTGGGTTGGAAGTCAATGTACCAAATGCAGGCAACAGTGGCTATGGACCAGTAACAGAGCATAACAGATCAGGTTTAGACATTATCGCAGCTACAGCAGCAATAGCTTCCGTGTAGATCTATATCAAGGAGCTCACAAGATTTTGATACAAGAACTTCGTATGAGCATCCCCAAAGAATTTTCATACAAGCACCAAGGCACAGGATCGTCAAGATCCTACTGACTTACGCGCACGCGCAGAGGAGCAAGATCTTCATACAAGCATCCCAAAAAAAATCTCACAAGATTGGAAATAAGACCTGCTGCTGCTGGACACCTAGAGGATATCACCAGGACTTCTTCAACATCTTCTAGATCAAGCAAGACAGCATGTCACTAGTGTCTCCACAAAATATCTTAGAAAGATCATGGAAGGAACTCTTAGAAAGAATTCATAATCAGAAAGGCCTGTACAAGATAATGGAATGACCTCTTAGAGAGGACTGCACCAGGATCTCCACAATAGCTTCTCACAGGGACAGCACAATCATGCACATGGACATGTGACAAGACCTATTTGCGCGAAGATTTGCAGGAAAAAATCCGGCCTTAACTCCTTCCGTGAAAACCCCTCAGTCTGGACGCACAGTTTAGGAAAAAAACAAAGAAGTGTCGCAATGACGATGAAATCTGATTGGCCTCTGAAATATCGCGGCTTTTGCCCGAGGCAATGATCAGGTTGAGGTGCCCAGCTTTTTGCGAAAAGGTTTGAAAATAATAGCGCACAGAAAAAAGCCCGAACAAATCTGCACTGTGCTTGTCTTGTGTTGGTCTTTGGTTCTAGTTAGGCGCCTACAGTGGCAGCCTATTTCCGAACTCCTACTGGGTGTAATTCTCTTTGGTGCTCCGTTTACTTGTTTTTTTTTGCTTGGCTTGTCATATTTTTGCCGCTGGCTGCTGTTTGATTGTGCCTCTAGGGAAGCAGCAGTCCAGTTTTCAACACACCACTGCGCTTCACACTTTCCAAGCCATGATGAATGTGTTCTTTCTTTTTCTTTTGTGTCCTGGTTTCACTGCTGCCTTGATTGAGCCTCGATTGCGGACTGGAAGCGAAAAGGTGTGCGTGTCATTTGCGCCGACAAGTGTTCTGCGTGTTGGTTTTCGGACTTGCTTGTAGTTGGGGCGTCTCATCGTTGCAAGCGTGGAAGAAGCTGGTGCAAGTGAGGAGGTAGGCGCCAGCCGTCGCTGGCAATGTTTTCTTTCCGGATCGATTTCCAAGTGTGAGGCCGTGCAGGGCACGATCCAAACCTTGGTGCCCGACGTCTTGAAGAGCCACGAAGTTGATGAGGTTTTGGAACAGCATGGCTGCGCTGGAGCAAGCTGCATTGGCTGTAATTCTACAAATATTGCATGAGGCCATATCCCATGCAAACCTGAAAGCAGCCTTGGAAGCCGAGCAGCCTGATACAGATGCTGCAGTTTGGTACACACTGCTTCTGCCGTAATTGATTGGGAATGCTCGTTGCCCTGCGCTGTTGCTGTCCATAGCTTGCCAAATTTCACGCACGATTGGTTTGTGTTGCAATAAGCGCGTCGCAGGGTCCCTTGGTAAAATTTTGTTTTGTGGGCCAGCCCCGAGTCATGGACTTCAAAAGGTGACGTTTGCCACGCCCCGCAGACCTACAAAGGGCCATGTGCAAGGACTGACACGCGCAAAAACATGCTACCACGCCTGTGTCTATCGGTGTGGACAGGACGCTGCAAGCAGGTCAGCTCACAGACCGCGAGAAAGCAAAATGGCAAGCAGCATGCTATGCACCTTGGTCTCCCACCTTCATCTGTTATTTTAACTACGTACAACTTTTTTTTTGAAAGGCCATGTGCCGGTGCTTGTGACCATGACTTCGAAGTTTGCCCCATCGGTACGGAGTGGTTTGGCTTTTGCATCGCATTATCTTTGCTAATGATTTGTGTGCGAGCTCTCTTTGCACAGGTTGGGTTGCTGCTGGACGAGCAGGACTCTGCCAAAAGGTTGGTGACGAGCCGGCCAAGAAAACCACTAGATGCGAAGGAAGGCGGACGCAGAGATTTTGCTGTTACTTTTTGTCAGCGTGGCTTGTATGTGGTGACTTTGGAGGTATGACGTTGCTGTGCTGTCCGTGCCTTGGCTGCAACAAATTCTGGCTTAGCCCAGCTTTGCACTCTACTATTTTCCGCGGCATTGTGAACCTCCGTAGTACATGCTACATGATGCGCTTACTTTGAAGGTTCTGGGGTTACTGGATGGGGATTACATATTTTGGGCAGATGATTTTCGCAACTTGTTTGCGTGCGCGCTCATTTTCTAAATATTCTTCGCAGCTGCCAACAAGATTGCACCCTTTTGTGTGTCTCTCCTGCATTCTGCTTTCGCTTCCCTTGCTGGGATTGCTATCAGAAGTTTTGGTTTCAAAGGGTTGTGCAAACAGTCTACACGGCAGGCGTCCGAATAATGTTTGCAATGTAACTCAGCTCTTGCTCCGTCAGCGAGATTTGCCACCAGTTTGCTTGACATACGTACATGCCGAAATCTTGCTTGACATACGTACATGCTGAAATGCATACATGCATCTTTAGATAATATAGATTTAGATTTAAATGCAGATAGCAGAAAGACATAGATATAGATGTACATTAAAAAACCACCTTTTATAAAAAAGAGTGTCCCTGTAGTAAAAATCCAGGCAAGGCGCAGGCAGAAGTAATGAAGAGATGGTTTACTTTTCTGAGGTAGCTGAAAAGCAGGCGCTTGCAACATGACTCTCTACGAGCAATGGTGCAGAGCAACGCTATTAATGTTTTTTGTCAGCTGCTAATGGCGCGGTGTGGGTCGGGTGCCTTGTGCGCTTTGCAGCAGCATGTGGCCAGCAGCTTTGCCGCCATGAGGCTTGAGTGGCCTTGCGCAGCTTCTTCTTCGTCTTGCGCAATGGACAGCAGCATTCTGTTCTGCACGGATTTCCTTTGAGTTCTACGGTGCATGCTTTGGGTCCAGGACTTGAGGCAGCAGTGCCCAGATAACTGGATCCCACGGGATGGCCTTTGCGTTGCTGACCCGGCAGCTGATCTGCCAGATGCTTTCTGCGATGTGCAGCCAATTTTGTTTTGTGCGCTTTGGCACGCTGTGACAAAAACTGGCAGTTTGCCATCAATACAACGAACTGGTCTCCACAGCAGAAGCAAGAATTTGCAAAACGTTGCCATGTGCTACTGGGCAGAAAAAACCGTTTTTTTTGAAAACGCTTTTCAGTAATGCAGCCCTGCTGCCAGGTTCTATGGGGTGGATGCGGCCAGAATGTTGCAGATGAAAGCGCGCAAGCGGAAACAAGGCATGCGCCTGTTTGCGTTTTGAGCTTGTTAACTGAATAGGCAGCAACCTGGCAGGGGCATACTCAACCAAGCCGGCCCTGTAGACAACGATGGCTCCATCCTTGGCCAAGGTGGCAGCTCGCACTTTGTTTCCGAAAAGAAAAATGGATTTGCAAGTCCAAGACTTTTGTTGTCCGGCCCAGTGGATGAAAATGGTGACTTGAGGGTGTGAAATGCCATCGCATATGTTATACACACACACAATACCCATCGGCCCATGAGCCAAGGAAAGAAAAGCGAAGGAAAGCATGATCATGAAAAAGCAGCAGCGAGAGTTCACCGCTTGGAAGCACGCGTGAAACAATTCATCCAGATGGCAGCCCCAAACTTCTTAGTCAAATTCGAATTAGTACAGGATTTAGCGGCGTTTGTGCAGATCTCTGAAGCAAGAGCTTTCAATTTTCGCTCCACGCCTTTCAGCTTCAGCAATTTGCGAGGAGGTCTGTTAGGTGCTAAAGCTTAAAACTCGAAAAAAAACAAAAATGTTTTGGAAAAATGAAAAAAGCTTCGGTGGTATCCCCAACAGCAGCACGTTTTATTTTCACAACTCTTTCTGAAGCGTGCAGCGAAGGCAAGAAAAACAAACTTCTCCACAACCTTTTTTGAACATGACCTGGCCCTGCACCAAAGATTCCCAAAACCTTCTCCGGAACCTTCTCTGCAACCTTCTCCAGAACCCGTGAACTGACTTGGCTTGCCAAAGCTTCCTGGAACCTTCTCCGGAACCTTCTCCGGAACCCGTTGAACTTGACTTGGCTTTGCACCAAGGCTTCCTCGAACCTTCCCCAGAACCCTGTTGAACGTGACCTGGCTCCGCACCCAAGCCTCCCAACCTTCGGAACCTTCTCCAGAACCTCGTTGAACCTGACCGGCGCCTGGACCAGTGCACACCGCAGCTATTCTGGGCTGAAGACCGCATCAGCTTACGCGGTTGGGGAACATTGTTGACAGCGTGGAAGATATTGCTATTGTTCAAAAACCTTACAGAGATTAAGAAGATCCTGCGACATTTGGCTTGGGTTCCTTGCCATCGGTTCTTTCCACCACGGTCTTGCACTTGAGAGCATTGAGCCTTCAACATGGAAGAAGCTTCTCGGAATTACCGGGGTTCACTTGATGTGCTTTAAAAAATCGATCCTGTGTGCTGTGTGCTCTGCCACTTGGATTCACCTGATGTTCGTTGTTTGTAAGCATCTTGAGCATTCAGTGTTCAAAGTTCAAAGCTTGCCCCAAACAGCATATCAGTTGTGGCTGTAGCCTGTAGCTTTCAAGCAAGATGTTGCAGAGACGCACGAGCAGAGCAGTCAGCAGCTTAAATAACGCTTGTCACAAGCAAAGCTTGACAGGTGATTTTCTTTGCGTTCTCGTAATTTTGCCTGCAATGCTACGCTTTAATCTTTGGGCGGTTGCTTTTCTGTTGAGTTCAATGCTGGGTGCTTTGGGCCACAGCGGATATCTAGATTGTGCGGCATCTCGGGTTTTTGAAGGTGTGAGTTTTGTAGATCTCAGAAGTTTGCTTGCGTTGCCAGTACCTGGGCTGAATGCAACCTGCGACGGCAACCCTACTAGGGCAAGCAATCTGGACACCATTCGAAAGAGTTGTGATGAGGCCTTGCAAGTTGAAAGCTTCAGTGCTCAGCAAACGTTTCTCTTTTTACCTTGATGAGGACGCATCCTGTGTATATTTTGTGTGGAATGTGGCAATGAATGAAGCTCGTTTCTGCAGTGGTACAGCTCCAGATTTTCAGGCAGGCACTTTGTTCTCATGAAGAGATTGCTTGCGCTAGTGCAGCTGTGTTTGAGAAGGTGGGCCCCGCGTCTGCCGATTATCTGGTCGGAGTTCGAAAAACGGCACTGTTGCCTACCGATGCAAAGTTCCAGATCATGCTGAATCGACAAGAAATATGCGAAAAAGAAGAGACGCTGGAAAGAATTGTAGTCAACAGCCTTACCGATGCAGCTTCTGCATGCCGCAGTATGGCTGGCTGCACTCGGTTTGTGTATTATACTGTTTCCGCTACTCCCACATTTGATGCAAACACCGTGTTTCTTTGCTCGGGTTTGTCACGGGGCGTAAGTGCAGAGAGTTGGATCGCTGGTGTGATGCCAGAAGCCTTGGACCCCCAGCAACAAGTGAAAGATGCCAGCCACACCTTCCGTGAACCAGGCCCTTTGCTGCTTTGAGCAAGTTGCTGTCACGCTAGATAGCGCCAAGTTGCTACAACCTTGTTTGCTGAAATGCCGCTGTGATTCCCGTGCGAATAGTCATGATCGGTTGACCTGCGCCAGTTCTGCTGTGAAAATAACTTGTGCCCGATGCTTTCGCCGGCGCCTTTTTAGATTCCAGGTGCGAGATGCGATGTGCAGGCTCTTCATGATCTGAGCCATCGAGAATGTGTTCTTTATTCTTTGTTTGTGTCCTGGTTTCATAGCTGCCTTGATTGCAGACTGGGATCAAAAAAGGCCTGTGTGTCACGTGCACTGACGTTTGTTCTGTGTGTTGGTTTTCGTTGCAAGCGTTGAAAGCGGCTGGCGCAAATGAAGAAGCGCCGGTGGATGAGGAGACGTGGATGAGGAGACGTTGCACTCAGAACTTCCAGAACACCTCCAAAGGGTGTTGAAGGGCAAACGCCTCTGTCTTTTCCGCAAGCTGCTGTTGGACAGTGAGTATCCGGATGCGAAGATTGCGGACGAGATGGCGCTTGGGTTTCCGTTGTGTGGCTGGCTGCCTTCATCCGAAGTTTCCCTCCAAAGATGAGACCTCTAGTTTTACATGTGGACACATTGACGAGGATGAGTAGTGCCTCTTTCTCAGCGCGCACGGTGAGTGCGATGAAACCATCAGGCGATAGCGAGCTGGACAGGTTGTTGTGGGAAGCGACAATGGACGAAGTGGAGGCAGGTTTCCTTTCTGGCCCATACCCTGTCGAGCACCTTCCATGAGGTGCCATTGCGTCGCCCCGTTTTGGATTGCTGCAGAAGTCAAAGCTGACGCCGGTTGACAATTTTTCTGCTTCTCATGTCAACAGCGCTACTGGCTTGAGGGACAAACTTCAAGTGGATTCCATTGATGAAATTTGTGCGATGATCAAAACTTGGGCCCAACGAAGTGATGGGCGTATGCAACTGAAGGCTTACCGCCAAATTGGAATCTCTGCCGAACACCTCAAGTTTGAATGGATTTGTGTTTGGAGTACGGTGGACGAATGTCCGCGCTTCTTCAGGATGGATTCGATGCCTTTTGCCGCAACTGCGTCGGTTGGCGCATTCTTGAGATTGTCCCAGGCGTTGAAGTGCTTGGGGATTAAAGGCTGCCTTAGTATGGTCTTCATTCTACGATGACTTTGTGTGCGTATGCCCCATGACAGCTGCTCCTCAGGTTGGCAGAATGATACGGCTGTTTTTCCAAGCGTTGGGATGGCAGCTGTCAACAGACGAGGCCAAGGACCACGCTTGTAGTTTGTAAGTTTAAGGCATTGGGGGTGGCATCGTTGAGGCTGACCTTTTGTCGGTGGCAGAAGCCACGTCCTTGAGATCCAGACTCTTGTTTGCCGATGCCCAGGTCTTCGGCCGTTTTACACAGGCCGCACTTCATGAGGTTGGGAAAGTTGGTTTGTCCGACCGCGACATGGCCCCGCTATCTGTGGCGGTGAGACGCAGCTTGTTTTGGTTGAAAGACCGTGTTCTGGCAGGACCCCCTCGCAGAATCGACTTCATGGAGTCTGAAACTTTTTATTTGTTTCTGGATGGAGCATGCACTGATGTGGTTGAAGGAAACCAGTGGTGTGGGACAACGATTGGTGGCGTTCTTGTCTTTCCGGATGGCTCAGTGCGTGAGTGCTTTGGGGAATTGCTCCCACCAGAATGGTTGAAAGACTGGGGATGGGACCAGCAGCAACAGTACATTTTCGAAGCTGAGATGATGCCGTATGCAGCTAGCCTCATGATGTGGAAACGGTTTTTGAAGGGCAAGTGTTTGTTTGCCTTCATTGAGAATGAGGGAGCGCGTTCAGCTTGGATTTCCGGTTTCGCATCGACCAAAGCAGCCCGGCACATGTTGCACATAGGAACAACGGTGGAAGCCAGTTTGTCTGTCCACCCGTACTTTGCGAGGGTGCCTACGCACTCCAATCTAGGTGATGTTCCCACGTGGAAAATGTGATGTCATTGGAAAGTTTGGAGGAAGAAGGACTATGGTCCATCTGGAGATCTTGGAACACTTGATGAAGCATGGCAGAGGATCTTGGATGGAGGGGACACGAACGATCCCCACTTTCTGTAGCAAAAAAGCGTGGCGCCATCTTTCCATTGTGCACGAACTTCTCATTGGCATTGCTGGTTTTTCCACATGTGATTTGTGAGTGTTTTATTCTTTGAGAGAAAACTAAAGTTTACGTTTGAAGCGTTGATGTTTTCGGAATACGTTGTCTTGCCAAGCCATTGCGGCCACCTGATCGAATGGTGCATGTTGTACGCTAGTACGCCCAAGGTTCTTTTATGTGAGGGGTCGACTGTGTCTTGTCGTTGTCCCTTCCGCGGTCTTATGCTGCTGCGTGGTATGTTTCTCCTCTTGTGTTCCATAATATATATTATATATATATTTACACACATATATATATATATAAATATGGGGGTTGTTCAAAAATATGGTGCCCAAAAATTGCCCTTACGCTGCCCCTTTCGCGCTCTTTCGCGCGCCAGCAGAATCGGGACGCGGGATTTTTTTCAGGTTTTCGTTTCTTTATGGGTTTATAAATAGTTGTATTCAGACCTTTCGCGAACCTTACGCCGCCCTTTTGCCACTGCAGCAAAACATACACATCCATATCTGCAGATGTCACTCGGATACTAGAAGCCTTGCATGGGTTTTAGGACGACTCCCATATATATATATATATGATGTCACTCGGATACGACTCCCATATATATATATATATCTATATATATATATCTATCTATATATTTATCATGTCTGGAACAAGTACTGCGCCATACGCACCAGGAGCGGGGCGTATACTAGGTCTTCAAGCGCGAGAGTTTACCATGTGCCGATATCATTGATTCCTTACAGTGTGTACCTTTTCTTGCAGTCGCAGACTTGCGGTCTAGATCAAACACATATCGACATTTTTGGGTGAAAGTCGTTTTTGTTTTTTTTCCTCCTTTCCGTAGTTCTAGACGTTTTCAATGTGGCAGATCTATGTTGTTCTGACCTGGGCTCCTTTTTTGGAGACAAACAAATTGACAAGCAGGAGTTCATAAAGATAACTTAGATGCAATCTGTTTCAAGTTTTTTTAGTTCATATTTTTTTGAGGCTCAGCCATTATACTTGTGGTCACTAGATGGGGCTTGCACCAACTACTCGTGGAAGTTGTTCTTCCATCAGCCAGAATTTCTGGGAGGCGACATAATGAAACACTCCATGTACAATTACAGTTTCGTTTCACGTCCGACCAAATGACCAAGTATGACCAAGTAGTTTGCTTCCTATATCAATGATGGATTTTCCATCGTCACGTTTGATTACTAGTAGATACAGTTCTTGGCGAAGTAGTTTGACTATTTCTCAAAAAGTATATATAAGGAAATGCTGCATGAATATGATAACATATTTTCCATTTTCCATGATTATTTCCATAGTTCCTTCCGTCATGATGTGATAGCACCCACAGCTATAGAGGCTTAAAACCAAGTTAACTCATGCATGACAAATTTTTGTTCCCGATGGTTACAGAACGTCCGAAAAGTAAGTTAAAATTTTGATGTTTTATAAGCGGGTTCGTGCTGGCAGGATTTTCGTCCTGACCCTGTGCCCGAAAAATTATCCCTTTAGGAAATTTACTCAGCCCCAACTTTGGTATTTTCAAAGTTCAGGGGCGTTGTCCCAAAATGTTTGCCAGACATGTTTGCCCCCATTGTCCCAAAATTGATTCTGGATATTTTTTGTGTACCAAGTACGCCCGAGGGTGGTGCCCTTTTTTGGGAATGGAAATTTATTCCGAAAAAATCTTGGCCCCAAGAAATTTATCCGGGATAAATTTGGGTACAACCCCCCGTAGGCACCAGACACGGGGATGTTTTATTTGTTGATTTGATATACAAATTTAGAGTGTATCAGTACTGATTGCCTCGCCTTGGTGTGTGCATTTTTGTAATCAGTACTTGGAGTTGTATCAGTGTTTCAGTAATTTGGTTTTGTTTTCATGACTCCACCTACATGTGATGATTTTTGAGACATTCGTGTTTCGTGGCACGTCTGGCTTCCCGTAACTGCAACTGGCATTTTTGAGGTCCCGCGGGGCTTTGAGCAAAGCCGGTAAATTTTTCATGTGTTGCATGTGCCTTGAGCATGCCGATAATCAGCCATCGTGACCTCTCTGCAGAAAAAGCAGCATCCTGCTGTGGCTTCAAGCGAACCTGCCCAGACTCTGATTTCAACCTGCGTGCCGGACTTAGCACGTCTGCTTGCAGATTGGGAGCCTTGCCTCGCCTTGGTGCGTGGGTTTTTGTAATTCCTGAGCGCCGCATTGTTCGTGGCCTCGTTGCGTTCAAGTGTGGACATGTCAGTGGGTTGCCATCAAGGTCACTGTTGCTATCAGCGTTCAGCTAGTTAGTTGCAACCAGCACGCTTTATGGGTGAGAATTTTGTCATGCCGGGGGTACAGAACATGTTGAGCATCGCCAATTAGATATGACAGGGTGTAGGGTTGAATCTTCACGGCACATGCCGCGTGTTTATTTCCCTTGTTCGTTGAGACAGAGGTCTGCGGAAATTGCCCAGGGCCACGTAGAAGAAGCTGCATTCTCAGAGCTGTACGATTCAAAATGCTCGTTTTGAGTTGGGTGATTGGCCTTTTGTTTTTTTTTGTTTCTGGTAGATGCGAGACGCATCAAGCATCTTTGCTGCCGGAACTGGTGATGGCAGAGGTATTTCGAGATGAAGGTAGAGACAGGCTAGTAGAAGCTTCCACTGCTTTTTGCCGATCGTTGGCTTGTGCCCAGGTCAAAATGTCGACCAGGTCTCATCCTGAATGCCCCGAAACGGCTCCCGGTTTTGCTTTCCCGCTGTTTTGAATAGGAAATCACATTGAGGCAGTGTGATCGGCTTGTTTTTCATTCGCTCGATGTGTTTAAGCATCATTTTGAGGGCTCCCGCAGAGACAGAGGCAAGCTTTCGAAATGCTTTGCGTAGCGCTGTGGAGGCACTCCATTTAAAGTGTTTGTTGTGCTTGCACTTGTGGCAGCGACTTAACACTGTATTGTCTAGGAAGCAGCTGCCAAAGGGCGCGAAAAAAGTAACAGCGAGGAAGCTCGATGGCAAAACCTGCTGGACGCAGAAAGACAAGCAGTTCATTCAATGGTTAATCAAGCATTTGCAAGCATCTAATTAAAGGAGACTTGTTTAGGGCAGGCGCATGGCCCCATGTGGCAATCTTTGCTTCTTTCGTTTTTGCGAGGTTTGAACAACATTGCTAAGATGTGTAGATCAGTAGGCTGGATTCCCTTTCCGCAACAGTTTTAAAGGAGGAGTTGCAATGCGCATCATTTGCTGCTTTGTGATGCTGCCTTGTGAGTGCTGAATTCATTGTCGACAATATTCGGGGGACGGTGATAGTTTCCTCGCAATCTTTTAGCAGATATTGGCTGGAAGTCACTGTTCCTTTCTGTTCGGTGATTTAGTAAACCTAGGTCTTGACATCCGGCTGAAACCTGGTCGATTTTAGAATAGGTAGTGGTGTATGTCATATTGCTTGTCGACACCTTGAAAGTGAAGGCTAAAACCTTTTTCCCGCACGTGTAGGAAAATACGTTGGCGACTCATTTGTTGAGGGAGGGAGCACAACGCGCGCATGCTGTTGAAGTGTTTCTTATGTTAAGCATAGAAATTATCCTTGCCCCTGGGTTCTGCAGCGAATCAAAGTCCGAAGCCCCCAGTGTATTGCTTATAGCAGATGCAAGCATCAAACCCTGAAGAGTGATGTGTTAGTGCAACACACAGCTGGTTCATATTGGCACGAGCAGTGCCTGCAGCAAGGTGTAGCCAGTGGTGAACATTGTGTGTGGAAAGAGTTTGATTGTTGCACCCACCCCCCAAACCCCTTCTTGGTCCAAGTGCCTATTTCCAGCCTGGTTGGCCAGATCCAGAGGATGCCAACTGGGTAGCCATGTGTTAAAGATCATTGGCGAAAAAGTATGCTCGCCTGTGTGATGCTTGTGGCTGCATGCATGTGTGAAGGGTTCACCTGCTTCCTCTGTTTCTTTTGCCTTTGCAGAAACTTCTTGTGGAAGAACCAAGTAAAACCAAGTGCAGTATCCAAAAGCATTGCGAGAGCAACAAGTTTTTTGAGCCTGCACGCCTTAGCAGCGAACATTCCTAGGAGAAATTCCTTGCTTCCAGTCTTTTGGTCGGCTTTCTTTAGAACATGTTTTGCCAGATGACTAAGTGCCGAGCTAAGACTTCAATCTTTTGCAGGCAATGCAAAGTCCACGTCTCTGGTCTGTGCACAAAAGATTTATGCTTTGTGGAAAAAGTTCGTGTCAGGCCAGTGCTGTAGCTACAAGTTGTTACAAGTTTGAGCCGCGGTTGTGAAGGTTTCAAGGTCGATGATTGTTTTCTTGTATGGATTGTTGCTGCAAGCGCACACCCCTGAGGGGGTGTTCTTTTTTAAGGAACCTGCCCATATACCAGCT
>Ga0126342_10009076_pt1 | contig 17812 bp, 21 predicted proteins | sample Cyp1metagenome_FD_92528 | JGI IMG/M metagenome (GOLD analysis project Ga0126342, IMG submission 92528) | Coral microbial communities from Lord Howe Island, Old Settlement Bay, Australia - Cyphastrea 1 metagenome | ecosystem: Host-associated > Invertebrates > Cnidaria > Coral ... | reverse complement strand
TATATATATACCGCTATACAATTTGCCTCATTGATCCTTACAGTATTGTATATTTACAGAATAATTAGTAAACTCTCGGTTTCGGACTTCTTTGTGATATTCCTGAGGACTTATAATCATATAGATAAACCCCCAACCATATGTTTTCACCCAAAGGCCTTAGATTCAAGGAGCACGAGGTAGACCACAGATGCGCGACTTCACGTTCCTCCTGGTCACCGCAAAACTGAGGCATTTGCATGTGGAGATTCACAGCGCAGCAGATCCGGATGGTGCCTCATTGCCATGGAGCTTTGGTGAAGGCACGCGATGACTGGATGGGTTTTGCTATGTTTTGTTGGTTTTAGTCGAAACTTGGGGACAGGCAATCCGACAATCTGGTGCTTTCGGGCCAGCCTTCTGCCCAGTCACCGGACAGGCTTTGTGCCTGTCGCTGGATGTTGGTACTCCTCCACTGGTGAGGTGGGGTGAGTGTCAGCAGTATCCAGTCGTATTTCTTCCATGGCATCAGCTGATCGCACTTAGGTGCCAGCCCCTAGTGAGAAATCGAGCAAAGCACGTCCAGGTGGGCCAAATGGACTGCCACGATTTGGGGTTGGGTGGTTGGGTCAATGCCTGATCTGATCGGTTGAACATCCATGTACCATCATGTTTACCCTTATGATCATAATGATCATAGAATCATATATTTACCCGCAAAATTGCTGTGAAGATATGTGAAAATATGAGGTTCACCAATCAGGTGAAATGCCTCCCATGTTTCTGATGATCACACCTTGTGCCAGGTGCCATGGTGCTCTCAAAATCGCGGCGGCGCCTGCAGCGCTTGGAGCGCCAGAAGCGCTCAGAGAGAAGGTGGCGGACGCGGATGACGCGGGGATGGCTATGGCATGGCTACGGTTCCGATGGATACCACATGGACTGTGACTTGTGACACGTTTATCGCGTTTATGATGTGTTTGTTTCTATGAAAGAATCCAATCTTGGAGGGTGAATGGGGCATATGATTTTTTTCGCACAAAGGTTGATGTTTTTGCTTGTGTTGAAGTTTGAGACGATGCCTTGAAGACCTGGTGTTACAGCATGTTCCAGAGCAACTGATCCCAAAAATAGCCACTCGAGCTGATCCTCAGCATTGGGATATATTGGGATTATAATATATTATAATGTATTTTAATGCTAGGTACTGGATAGTAATTATCTCACAGAGTCTCATCATGTCTCATCACTGGGGCCTGCCCCTGGCTTGGAGATTCTGACAAACACGTTGAGATCATGATGAAAACCAAACGATTTCCATTTAGCATCTCAGGACTCAATGATATATTTACTTTGCATATTTGTGCATCAATATGCGTGTGAACAGAATCCACTTTGTCGCACTTGCGTATGCGTATGCAAGGTCCTGTCAATGTACCCCAGACCTTCCTAGTGCTGGAGACTTGGTGGATTGGCACATGCATCAACTATCATCAACTTATTGTTGGAAGATTGATGGCAAAAGTATCACTAGTTTGGGATTGCTGCACCACTGCACGACCAATTGAAATCAATTGAAGATGAAATCATTGATTTGACACTTACTGCATGAGCCTTTGACATGTCTACCAAATAAAAGTAGTTTCACTGGCAGAATGCCGGCTTCAAGCTCAGAGTATCATCCATAGATAGGCATAGATTGATGATGATTGATGATTGAAACACAGTTCACAGCTGCGATCAAGTGGTGGAGAAACTGATTCCCTTCACGAATTTAGATGATATCCTGGATACTTTTCTAGAGGGCAACTCCACTCCAACATCCTACGCATCCTAAGGCTGCCAAGAGTGAAGCGAGTGCAGTGTGAAAAGCTGTTGCAAGTCCAAGTGCTCTGGGTGGAATCTGTGTTGTTGGTTAAGAGTGGAGGTCAAATGCTGACTGTATTTCGCAGAGATTCTGGATAGATGATCCAATGATACATGCGCAGCTTATTCTAGATCGCTCAAAAGTAGTCTTGCCCGGAAAGATGGACTTTGTACAATGTGCTGAATGTTTACAGCCTTGTTTGTTGTGGAAAGATGAGACAGAACATCGTTGGCAGTATACTGTTTCAGTCTGTTGCACGGTTGCACGTATCGCAGGCTGCATAGAATATGTATAATTATATATATAATATATTTATATATATATATATGACTTACCGTCAAAATGGTTGAAGACCACTGTAGTATTGCAGAAGCACTTTTGTCAGAGATGTGCATGAAACGCCGTAAAACGATATGGCCCCCCAAAAAAAGCGATATAACCAATAATTGTAAAGGATGTTGACGGGAGCATAATGGAGCATATATATATATAGATAGATAGATAATATAATAATAATATATATAATATATTATTTTGTATTATGTTATATTATACAGTACTATATTATATTATATTATATTATATTATATTGTATTATACTAATTATATGTCAGAACAAATCCTGGCACATGCACATGCTACAGTTGCAGATGGCCATGTGTAGTTTGTGATGGTGGTGGCAGGGCACTGAGCAGATCACTTCAGTCGAAAATGATCCTTTTGGGAGTGGTCTGAAAATAAAATCCACTGTGTCGAAAAAAGTTATGTGCTGAGAAATTTCACAGAGCCATGGTTGGGAGGTAAAATGTTTCTGATATTCTCAGGCTTTACGCTTAGACACTACGCATTGACCTTTCTGCAATCTTGACAATCTTGAGTCATGTTCCAGTGAAAAATGGCATCAGTGTATAAATTTGAAACATATAAAAATATGGCTCCACACTGGTCTCAATTGGAATTTCATGGATCAACACATGACTCAATTTGTCGAATAGAAAAGATCTGTCGAATCGCTGAAATCCATGCAGAACCTCTGATCCCGGTGAAATTCATGGCTTTTCCAGGGCTTTTTTTCAGGTGACGGTGCACTTCACGGAGGACAACCAGCGCTGGAGCCATGACTTCGAGGTCAACGAGGACGTGGCGCTGCGAGAGCTCAAGGTGCGGACTCCGCGGCAGGAAATCGGCAAAAAGTGTGGGAATTATTGCCCTGAAAAAAAACGGGATTATCCGGGATTGAATGGATATTGAATGGATATTGAATGGGATATTTCAGTACCATGGGAATCAACCAAAGGATCCATGGATTTGAATGGTGCTGATTCCAGCTGATCCTCAACATGAATCCCAGGGCTGTTGCAATGCTCCCGCTGTGAGGAAATTGAATTGCTTGATTTGGTTACCTGAAGCATTCAGCGGCACTCTGTGACACTGGGCAGGCATCTATGCTGAATCCACCCGGAAATGAGGAGGAACAGGGCAAGATTGGAAGCTGTTTGGGTGCGACCTTGCAGATCCTTGCAGCTTGAGGTGTAAGACAAGGAGGTTTGAGATCAGATGTTCTCGGTTCTCTTCAAAGCCACTTCCAAGGACTCCAATGTCAGCATAGAAGAACCTGTGATTCCGTGTAGACTGTATCATGATGCGGTTTCGGTATAGGTGTGTGTACAGGCGTGTAGGTCCTAGGGTCCTAGGGTCTGGCTTGTTCGAAACAATGGCTGTGCTCGGGTACACAACGTAAAGGCTCGAGACCGTGCTCGTTGGCAGGACATAGATTCTTTTGAACTGAGGCTGGGGCGAAGGGAGGGGTCCCGAGAAGGGACAAAACTTTGGGGTGACTTACAAAATCCCAATTGCTGCGTTGAGATCCGTCAGGAGATGTCAGGAGCATGTGAGGAGATGTCACGTGTTGATCGTGTTGCCATGTTCCATTTGGATCCATTTGGCAGAAGCCTTGTGGCCCGAATCACTTGAACTATTTGGAGTGCTTTCCGCTGTCAGCTCCTAGGCCCTTCTGTTACAAGTGTTCCTCCAGAGATTTGCAATATCAATGAGTGACCAACCCATGAAACCTATTGAAACCTAAGAAAATGACATAAATTGGCAAACAGTTCCTGATTTTGTCCATTTTTCCTGGGGGACCATAGTATCGCAGTATCCAGCGTCAGAAACCAGGCTCTTGGGACGCCGAGTGCCCGACTTTGAGAAGATTTCTGAGGCCAGAGCTGATGTGGTAAACATTCCTTGATGGGCGGCGGTGGTTCATAGTGTAGAGTAGTTGTTTTTTCAATGTCAAGATCAGCTAAGAGCCCTTAAAAGCCCATATGAAAGATGGTGAAAGAGTGTAGTGATGTGTGATGTGTGTGTGTGTGTGCGTGCGTGTCCAATATTGAGATACCACATTGGATACCGCCACGCTTCATTTCGTTCTTCGAAAATTCTTATGGAATGAAGTTTGATATCATTTTACAATAAGTTTATCAATATGGAGGTGTCCTAAAATGGGGCTACCCCTAAATCATTCATTTAAAAATCATCCATTTTAATAGGATGTTCCATTATAAATATTTATAAATCATCCACTTTGGGGTACCACATAGTACCATATATGGAACCCCCCCCCGCCGAGGACTGCGACCTGGACTTCGAATATTTGGGTCCTGAAGAAGGGCAAATCAAGGCTCGAGCTGTCGCAAATGTCGCTAAAGACTTGGCCAGTTTTTGGTGGGCTCTCTCTGATCTATTCTGCCACTTTGATTATCAAACAATGTGAAACAATACATATATGAATACGTTTATGTTTGATATATGACAATATATGATATATATATATACACCTATGATACACAAACATTATATTGATAACTTCCTTTATGGAAGACCTCATGGAAGTTCAAATCACCTGGGACGTGATACGATCATCCCGAAGCTTGGCTCTCTTGACGACATGGAATGATCGGGGTGGAATGTTCATGCAATCGCCATGCAGTCCTAACTGTGTAAGTTGTGCAATATCTTAAATTAGCATGATTGATCATGTATTATCTTTATGATAAAGCAATAACTCATACAACCATTGTTCTTGTCATGTTTTTGTTACTAAATCATTGAGGTATAGGATATCATCACATCTTCGCACATCAACATCATGGCTAGCGAGTTTTCAGGTACAGCAACCCACCCGAAGTCCAGGCCCGCCGTGACCGAGCAGATGAACATCGTTGGAGCGAATTGCAGCGACCCTTTCAGGACACTGACACAGTTGCGGCGCCTGAAGATCCCTAGCGATCGATGGGTTGTGCTTAAAGATAAAGTCCGGCACTGCGGACATTTTCCAGAGTCCAACAAAAGATATTCTGGAATTTTATAATAGATCATATAGATCAATATACAAAATTATACAAATATATGTCATATTAATTCATACTAATTCCACCTTTTTGAGGAGCGCCCAAACCGCATATAACATATCAGGATATTCCACCAAGTGACTTCGTAGCCATCGTAGCTTTTCGCAGGAGCCTCCAGCCCGCGACAAGTCGCTCATTAAGGCCGGGTAGAACTTGGTTGCACCATGGCAGCACTGACCAGTCTGTTAGCAGACCCTCGTGGCCCTCGTTTCCTTTGGCATGGTTTCAGATGTTTCAGGCACAAAGTCAAAACGCCTGAAAGGTGGCTTTTGGCGATTTTGCGCAGTTGGAAACATAAGATGCTGTAAGAATCTGTAAGATCTATGAAACTTCAGTGGTTGATGCAGTTGACAGGGCAAGTCTGTGGATTTGCACGTTCGGTGGCAGGTTCCAGCACGCTCGCCATTGCAGGTTCCCACTCCTGAGGCTGCGGACCATCATGTTGATCGATGATGTTCATCAAATGATAGATATCGATAAAGTGACAATGTTGATAAAGTTGAACTATCATCAAAATACATAAATATTGTGTTCATCAAACTAGTTGGAGTTATCATGTTTGATACCATTGTGCACCAAAATCATCAAACATCATGTATCAACGGCAGCCATGCTGCACATGTCTCGTTGGGTGTTTTCTTCCACTTGCAGGCGGCCAAGTTGCCGGCAGTCAAGGTACGGACGAAGTCATCACGACATCGCCATGGGTTCACCAACCATTGCAGTAAGCCTCAGGGACCAGCATGACAGGTAGACTCAAATAGATCAGTTTCCCTTCGCCAGGGATATAGCGCACAACCAGCAAAGCGGCCTTCGGGTGCGACTGCAAAGGCAAGTGCGGCAACGGCTTGCTGTTTTGATATGTTTTGATCCCACATGCTCAGCTGATATGAGATCTTCATATGAATCCAACGAAATGTTCTTGACTTCAAAGAACAGACCTGGAGATTGGATTAATTTAGGATATTTTAGGATGTAGACTGGGTCGAAACATGCCGAAACTAGGTTGACTTCCCCAGAAGACACACACGAAACTGCTTTGACGAAAGGGACCCATGACGCCACTCAAGCGCTGGGAAGTCATTGGCGGTGCCGACAAAGGAGGTAGGGAGGAGGATAGGGGTTGGGCATTGTGGAGGTTTGATGATTTTCTTTGGAATTCTTTGGAATTCTTTGGATATATGAACACTAAGCCCTGTTATTGAAGTAACCATGATGTCCTGCAGTAAGAAATCAATCCTTGTCTGAACCCTGATCATTCTGCATGCTGATGGTCCATTTGTTGGCTTTCAGTGGTGGCCATGGCTCCGTTTGGTAGTTGTTTCGAACTGTTTCTGATTTTTATAATATGTTATAATATGTCCATGTTTGATCATGTTTGCGGTAGCTTCACACGAAGTTGCTCATGTGGATCGTGTCGACCAAAGTGGATACTTTATATACTTTTAGAGCGATGGAAGGTGGCCCTTCCAGTGCCTTCCAGCACACCCAACAGCCATCAACAGCCAACTGGAGGCATTCTGGTGCGTGAGGGTCAGTCCACTACATCGAAGCAGTTGGCAGATCGGCTTTCCACTGGCAACTCAGCTCCGACGTCTCAGTGTGTGGCGTGTAAAAACATGTGACATGACATGCCCGTGGTAACACCTACCCGATAAAATGACTAGTACCAGCATGTCAAATGCGCGCGCGCACAGATATTTGTGTATATTATTTATGTATTAGTATGTGTATATATATATAGATATGCCGATTATCAACAACTAATTATCAAATGATCATAAATATTCATAAACTATCTACTGTAAACATCATGATGACATGACAAAGAGGTCCGAAGCCTGCTGGTGAAGTACAGTAAGTTCTGTTTCTGCGTGCCTCCAAGGCGCACTGGTAGAAGAACTCGATTTGAGAGGAGAAAGGTTGCAGTACAAGAGGCCATTTGCTTAGCATTTTTTGCAGTTGGGGCGATGATTCGTGTTATTCAAGCAACATGCCTGAGCCCTGTGTTCACCCTTGTCAACAATGCCTGGCGCATCAAGCGCCCGTCAAAGCTTCACAGTTGTATGTTTCATCGCAGATGGAGAAGCAACTTATTAACTGCTGAGAATTGTAACCGACTATATTATATTGTTCAGGGACACCACTTGGGACGTGAAGGATGCAACAATTTCCCCGAGGTTGACTGGAAGTGGCCCAGAGACAGGTGCAGTGCCGCAGTCAGCAGCTGGAATCCAAGGGACTTCTGTGTTTTCCCACCTAGTAAGATCCTAGTAAGTAGGGGGTCAAAATCAGCGCGTTAGGGACACAAACGTGGATGCAAACGTTGTTTCCTGAGAGAAGGGGCCCAAAAATCCAGAGATCCTGCAAAAGAGTTGACCCTGAATTGAGATGAACAGCTGTGTGTGTGTGTTTTTATATTGTTTCCCGGTAAACGTGGGTTTGTGGCCAACAATCCAAAACTTGGAAAACTTCCCAAAAGAAACACCAAATCACATACGTTTGCCAAAGCCTGCAAAAGCGCTGTAGAGTGCTATGGATAGAGTTAGAAGTCGGATGTCAGCTCAATCCAAGCTATTCTCCTACCTTTGAATCACTTGGACATGTTCATCGGATATGCTGTAGACTCAATGTAGGCCATAGTTTCGTTTTGATGACATGGCACTAACTGTTCATCGCTGGATATGTTTGGTGACTTCCATCCTCTAAAGCGATGTCAGGCTGGGTCAGTTCAGATCTCGGTTTCTGAAGAGCTTTGTTTCAGAAATGTGTTTCCCCCTGTGATGCAGCAGGAAACAACTGCAAAGATATGATTGATTGATCGTCAGGCAAGCGGCCGGAGCAAAATGCCTGAAAGTATTTGCAGATTCCTCTTTCCCATGTGTAGTTTCCCCTGTGTGTTTCCATTGTTGCTGCCTTCGAGAAAATTCACCCGGCAGAACTCTAAGGTCTGAGTGTCTCCGGCAAGGACACACTTTGATTGTGGTGATGGGTGCCTTCTGCAAGGGCAAAGGGCTCCAGACCACTTTGACAAGAGACCCTAATTTGATGGATTTCAACAAGATTTCAAATCTTCATGGCATTGCAGACACCCTGTGAAACTGGAGCATTTGCACTTTGACTTCTTTGATGTTCTTTTGAAACTGGGGTGAACCCAAAATATTCCCCTCCATTCCAAAGGATTATCCCATGGTTTTCCCATATTTTTTGGGTTTTTGTCATAGTTTTGTCCCATTTTTCAATGGCCAACTCTGGCGGTGGAGCCGCGGTGAGGAGATCGTGAAACCTCGGCCCATGTCGCCAGAGGAAATGCTCACGTTGGGAGAACTGGGAGGGTTCGGTGATGTCGTGAGCTGAAGATGGGATACTAAAATGGGGATATATATGGATATATATATATTATATATATTATAGGGATATACAATGGGGATGAATGATTTATGATTGATTTATGAATGATATCGTGGATTTAATATGTCATAATTATATGATAATTATATGGGTGAAATATATGTTGTGACCTCAGGTCGTGACGTCCACTGGAATGATGCTTAGGGCCTGGGATGGCCCGGGGAATCAGCCCCAAATGGCCTTATTTCAACTATCTTCAGGTTAGTGAATCATTATCACATGTGTAATTCATGCAGATATTACTAGATGATATAAGATGGATATGGATGACATGGGTGAACAATGGTGAACACCTGTAGTACGCAATACTGAACGGGGGATGATTGTCCGTAACAATGAGCTATGTTGATGTGAAAACCAGGGTGCCGAAGTTTTGACTCACAACGACATGACAATTGTAAATCCTCATGTTCGGAAGTAGATATTTAGTCAGATTGAGCCTAATTGTTATATTATTGAACATACATCTATGGATATACTTATAGCGCATTATATAATATTTTATACATATATCATTATATATATATATATATATTTAAAATTATTTATTCATACTGTACTTCCGACTTCCAAGTTATAAGGGGCACAGGAATGTCTTTTCTTCTCCATAATTGGACATGTGTTTTTTTCGTCCGTTGCACCTCCGAGGTTCGAATGTGCCTTGTCACTGCAGGAGGAGTTGATGGAAGGTTTTGGAAAGTCGGTGACCCCAACGGCCCCAACGGCCCCAACGGCCCCAGCGGCCCCAACGGCCATCACATCAGTGGATAGAAAGGGGAGAAAAGATAGGAGAATGTTGTTGATTCTAGTTGATGGGATAGTTGGTGGGATAGTTGACTATCGTCAATTATCAGTAGTTGATGATGATGTTTTACTATATGTTTTACTTGGTGGAGAATCCAAATGCAACACCAGGGGACCGGGTTCTTACTGTGTGCATGCTGAAACTCTGCCCAGACCGGGTCTGGCGCTTGCAGCTTGAGGCCTGAGTTCCAGTCGGCTCTGGCGCAGATCATCCAAGAGTTGCTTGGATTTGAGGATAGGGAGATAGGAAAGCGACCTTAAGGCTTGTGTGGATATGAGGAATCCGGGAGGTCCATGTAGGGAAGGGGTGTTGCGACTGAAATGTCAAGAAGGACATCCTCACGTTGCTGTAATATCTGTAATATGAAAATACATGAGAAAAGTTTGAGTGTCCGTCAATTTCTATCTATTTGTATGCCGAGAATTTACTGTTTGCATTCAGTGTCAGAATTATCAAAAAGGCATACTGTGGCTGGGATTTGAAGATGGACTTGAAAATTCTTGCTCCAAAGAGGACTTGACCAACTTTCCCTCACTCTATGCATGACATGAAATCCGTGTTCCTGTCACGTTTGCGATCTGCTGAGGGTTGGAGGCAGGGGATATCCACCAAAACCGGCTGGCACTAACTACAGGCATCCGAGCAAATCCGGAACCGACTTCCTGCGAAAACGTGAGGATCTCAACAGACTCACCGTCCATTCAGAAGCGAGGCAAAGATGTTGCTCAAATGGAGGCAAACAACATCCTCAAATGATGGTTAAATACATCTGACATATATATACATATATATATATACTGTACATGCAAAATGGCGACAAAGATGCAATCATCACAGGCAGCTTCAGGCAAGAAGATAAGGAAGGAGCTTCCAACTGATTCCACTAGAATTTGTTGATGCAAAGTGTCACTCACTCTGCTAAAGTGCTGATCAACGTTACACAGCTTGTCACTGATCTGCAAAGTTGACAGCCAAGCTTCACCCCAACTTCATCCAAGGGGGGGTTTTTGGCACGCTATAGACTTCATGTCAGGTACTGAGTTGTTCCTCACAGTGCAAAGTGTGGTGCTACCCAGGTGCCTCTGAGTTCCTCTGAGTTCCGGTCATGGATTCTGGTGATCCCAATATGTGGGATAGTATAACTGTATAACCCCACATCATCCCACATCATCAACCAACAAATAGCAACATCATTGAGTCATATTGAGTCGCTGACTGATCCTGGCAGACAGGTATGGCTTCGAGGGATCACCCAAGGTGCTCCAGTGCTCCGGTGAAGAGGGCAGGTCATTGAAAAGCAGTCCCATCCCTCAGCGCCAGGGCGTCGTCCAGATGATGGGTGCCTTTGCGCCGCACGGTGTGCGCCCCACAATCAACTCCCGATTTCGTCACAGGGGCTGCTCCAATTCCAAACATGTTCGAAGATGTCCAAGGGATTTGAAAATCACTTATGGCCACGTTTGGATCATTTTATGAGGATTCAATGGGACATAGCTGCGACATAGCTGCGACATAGCTGCGACATAGCTCCATTGTTTGCAGACCGTGGAGCCGACCAGAAGGCATCTCTTTTCATCATGGCGCTGAGGTCTTCGTGCTGAAGTGGCTTGGAACAACGAGAGCTCAACAAACTTTTGCAAATGTGACCGTAAAAAATGGATTCCAGGTGCCAGGTTGGAATCAAAGTGAAGAAATACATTGGATTTTGTGATATTTTGTCATATTTTCTCCAGTGTCACTTGGAGTGTCACTTGGATGATCTTACGATTGCCTGAGATTTTGGGGCTGATGCCAAAGTCTGCGGGAGCATCACCTTGGAGCTGTCAGAATTGCACTTCTCCACAGAAAGATCACAGCATGTCCCTCGACAAATCGAAAGATATATATATATACACACACCGGCTGAGATTCACAAGCTGTTTCAGAATGTTAAGTTTAATTTGACTCACGTCATGGCGTTCCATTCTGCAGACTTGGCTCAGGGTCTTTGTTCAATACAGCCGAACCTTTGTCGATTGCAACACAAGAAGAATACAAGGCCCATTGACCCCTGTTGCAATATTATGCCACGATGGTAAAATGTTAATTCATCATCATAACAAGCACCAGAAGCATGGCCAAAACCATTACAACAGCACCCTCACAACAGCTTCATCCTGAGCCCACTGAGTCCAAGTACTTTCAAATCCCGCGTGGATTTGATGGCGACCAATGGCTCAAGTGACGTGTGGGTCTGGGACCCTCTGAGTGAAACAGCTGACTTCGTTCATCCAGGAGAGCTCCCCAATGATCGGCAGGTGGCCAAGACTCGGCTCATCAATGGGGTCTCGGGTCCTTTTTTGGCGAAGATTACACCAGTGATTCTGGCAGGTTACAACCAAGGCCAAGGCCTGAGGGTTACAAAAGTTGAAAGCTGGGTGGCCGGTTCTTTGTTTTTTTTCTGAGAATAAGCTCCCCCTAAATCCATTGATCAATAATCATGCTCGTTTTAAATGTGCAAAACTGGGGGGTATGCCCTAGTTTTGGACCCTCTGTTTGTCTTTCTGTGTCAGTATGTTGTATGATTTTGTCCTCCATTTCAAAGCGTGAATCGTCCAGGCATAGCTACGGTCGAACGTGATGGTGGCCGAATGGAGGAGGTGCCCAAAAGTCGGGTGCTCCCTTGGTGCGAAGGCTTATTGATGCTCCAAGCCCTCAGGGCTTCACGTCTTGAGGCCAAACATATCCGGCGATTCCGCCGCCCGGGCATGCTGCACACAGAATTGCGCTCAAGATTTTTATAAATGTACACAGAAATACGGTACGTAAGCCTCCTTCCAAATAAAACAATGACTAACAATGGTATATCTTGGCAAAATTCTCCAAGAAACGACCTGCACTGGGATGCCATGACATGCCATGGGCAGGTCCAATGGTTCACTCGCAACTTGGAACACTTGCTGAATGTGCAACTTTCCACCAAGATGTCCGGGCTATGCGCACATGTCTATGTGCAAGAGCGACTCTTGAACGAAGCAGTCACAGGCAGGGCTTTGGGCAAGCGGAGTTGCAATCGTCATTTCTTGGAGGCTCCGGAAAACTAGATTTCTCTGACCAGCAGGAACCAGCTGATTTTGCCATGTAAAACATTCATTGCATGTTGTTTTAATTACCCAAAAAGACGCTTGCGTCTGGCTGATTGCAGGTGCCAGATACCAAGACATGAATCGAGTCACCCACAACTTTCGTCGCCGGGGCTTGCTGCAAAAAGAGAATCCGAAGGATCCAGCAACCCAAGAGGAGGCCCTGTCACACTGCACAGTTTCGCAGGGTGCTTGGGTTCAGCCAATGGAAGTTTTCCTTGCGAAGGGATGGTTCTGGTATGGTTCTATCAGAATCAAAATGTTACGCCTCAAGGAAACGGTGCATTGAAAAACGGGTATACATAGGATAATTAGTAATAATATAAATATACGTATATATAGTCTAGTGATCATAGTTGAAGTAAATAATGTTATGTTACTGATCAACCCAAAAACTACTTTGAAATGTCAAGTGCATATCTAAACAATGCAAAATCATGAGTTTCACAACCCCACCACCACCTGCAAGGAGCTTTCTGACTAGATAAATCCAAAAACCATTGTGGCAGGTCCTTGGATTTTGGAAGATCGAGAAAATCGCCGGCTACATGCCACCCTGGGAAGCGTATCACGAGTTCGGCATCTACCAGGATTTCTACCTTATTCACTGGGAACATCCCTTTTCTGATGTGGATTACTCCAGGACTGAGAATGGATTCTGCGCCTCGGTGACAGAGCCCGGCCTGTCAGGGGAGGATTCTCTGTGTGCACCGGACCTCGACTCTATGCAAAGCTCCTGGACTGTGTGCCCCCCCCCAACGTTACATAACACCTGCCAGAACAAGGGCCAGAATAAATGCAAAAAAAGTGAATTGTCAGAATGCATGTCAGAATATATCACATGAAATTTGCCAGGGCAAATGTCAGAACACATGTCAGAATGTGCGTCACAGGACATTTGCCACAACTAATGTCAGGCAATATGTCAGAGCTGATGTCAGAGTTGCTCTCCGAATATTTGCCTGAAGATATGTCAGGAGAAATGTCAGCATATACTACGTCAGAAGACTCGGCAGGAGATGTGTCAGAGGATATGTCAGGATAAATGCCGGAAAACATGGCGGAGTAATGGCCGAGTATAATAAGTCACGATAAATGTCCCTGGTCAGCATTTTTTTCAGAACGTTTTTTAAAAGAAATATTGCCCAGTCCCGGGCCAGGGTTTGGGATGCTAAACTGATCCAATTGACAAGTGACGGCAACTATTGCAGTTTGGGCTCAACTAGCGCCAGGTCAAAATGTAAATACTGGTGGATCTCACTAAACAACTGAAATCCAAAATAAAGAGGCTAACCAAGTCTCAGGGAGGGATGCATGTTACAGATCAGAATTGCATCATCAAACATGGTGTGTTTTTCTACATACTCGAGAGCGACGAATATGTGGTGCCAAGGAGGGGATCACCACAGGAATGTGTCCTATCCCACCCAAGCAAAGAACACCCAGTAGACATCATCACAGCAAACAGTACGTTTGCATACGTTTGCTCGCTCCGCATATGGATGTTTCGGGCTAAGATACGGAGTTGGCATATGATGCATATGCAAACGATCCCTCTTGAGAATTAGACTATGTTGGGATGTCAAGTTCCATGGGGCCAGCAGTCTTGATCCCACTTGATCATCAAAACGATATGCATGTAAAATGTCATAAAATGTCACAGGGCCGAAGGGGCTGGTACGTTTCATCTGTGTTTGATCATGAAAATGTGTTTTGGAGGTGTATCTTGAGCCATGATGCGTGGCAAAAAAGGTCATGCCCTGAATGAGACCTGTTGGGCGAATGCTGGGGGTTCCAGCCTTTTTCTCCCGGAGAAGTTGACCACATCTGTTTGATGTCTGTGGCTTTTTGATGTTTTTTGGTTCAATGATCGACGAAACGATTTTGCCATGTCCAATGCTGAAGCCTTCAGGGCCGGCGTTGCCTCTTTGCACCGAGGTACGCTGGGTGCAACCTGGGAGCCTGATGAATGTCTTCCACCCCAACTCGACCGCATCAGACTACGAGAGAAGAAATCCTGGATCGAGCGGCGAAAAGACGCAGAGGTCCGAATGGTTCTGGAGGCCGCTCAAGCTGATCATGATTGCTAACCAACAGCCGATGATTGTTTGAAATGAGACATATCCAGCAGGGAAAAGATATCTTTGATTTAAGACTCCATCTCTCTCTCTCTCTCTCTCTCCAATACATACATACATATACATATACATATACATATAATCATATATACATATAATTCTATTATATATTATAATTCTATATATTATAATTCTATATATAATTATATATATGATATATATATATATATAATATATATAATATATATATAATTATATATAATATATATATATATATACTTATATATATACATGTTGTTATCAATTACTGTGTATTGTATAGGATTCCGGTATGGGTTAGTAATCCCGGTTGGCTTAGGCTTAGGCTTAGAATGGATGAAGTCTTACGAATGTGATTTTTGAGTTGCACCTAGGAAGGTCACTAGAATCTCACTAGAAGCCAGGCCAAGAACGGTGGCCGGAAGCGTCAAAGAGTCAGCTGCCATGCGCAGACCCCCGTGGCGAAGTTCTGTCGACGCGGTCAGCCTTTGCTCCGGGACCTCTTTCGCTTCAAGGTGGGACATGATTTTCATCCAGAGGAAGTCGAGGACAGAGGGCCTGAGGGTAGGAAGAAACTGTGCCACAACAAAGGTCACAACAAAGGTCACGGTGTCATGGTCAAAGAATTGTTTTGAAGCAGGTTGTAGGGATTTCAGGGACTCCCCTTCACAATCATTTTGCGTGCGAGAATTCCTTTCAACAATCCCTGGCAACTTTCGAAACCATTCACAACTTTGTGGCAGTGAAAAATGTCCATGTTGATTGTCCACCTTCTGAAAAACAATTGGCTTTGATTGCTACTATAGTACTATCATGAAGCCCAGGGTCCGGGTTCTTGGACCGGGTCACACGGTGTATTTTGGGTGGTCAGGACATGTCCGTGGAATGTTTTTAACATGTCGCAAAATGAGTGTCTGTCTCCTGGCATAGGTGTGATTTTGGATTTTGTCGCAGGTTGTGCATGGCAGGTGCAGTGCATTGTTCGCGTTTCAAGCAAATACGGGCGCAGCAACGCTTCAATGTGTGAATTGCAGCAGAATGACTGTGCAAAGCAGTATGGTGGGCTCCCATTCATGATTTTGCTTGGCCGAAAGCCCTTCTTTGTGACTTTGTTTGCATGCGTGCATGTGGGTGTGGGTGTGTGTGTGTGTGTCTTCCGCGACACACTGTGCTATGCTTATTGTGCGAGCTTGTGTTTCTGGACTGTGTGGTGGATGTGGTCTCTCCGTTCCTTTTGCTTTGGAGGGTCCCAGCAGATGTCAGACGTTCATTGTCTCACTCTCATTTTTGGAGTGAGAGGTTTTCAGTGGTATACCGATATTACCATCTATTACCTGACCTGATGTTTAAAAGATTCTGTGAATTGCTGTGACGAATTCTGAACCCGAGCTCGCAGTCAGATGTGTCGCAGGACAACATCCGGACAGGATGGCCATTGAATGCCCATGAGTATCCGGAGGGCTATGGGGTTGCAGCTCCGCCTGGCTTTTGCAGAAAAAGATGCAATTGCTGCCTATCTGCAAACATCGGGTTGGGTGTGATAAAAGCTTCAACAATACCCAACATAAGTTTTTACTCACTACCAACTGGGATGCCTCAATTCAGACTCCCAAGAACAATTGGTTTTTTTAATCACGAGATATCACGACACATTTGTCACGGTTTTGCCTTATCTTCTATTTATATTGTTGCAAAATCATTCAAGCAGACGTCACTAGGAACCGGAAAGCATACCATACAAGTAGGTTCCTTTCCAAATGAACCAAGACTGCGCTAATTTGCATTCACACATTGGACAATTGAGACGAACCTTCTGAAATGTTGGCTTTGTGTTGGAGCTTCGTGGCTGCCTGCCTTGAAGGTATCCTTAAAGACGTGTTGGTCGATGTGTGATATTTCCCCGTGTGCCAGGCGAGGGTCTCTAGCCTTTAACAAGACATCCCGCCGGACACCTGACTGGGCACGGACCTGGATGGCAGGATACCAACACTACGGCGAGCTCGCCAGCTTATCAATCTTATTAGGCCCAACTGGACCCGAACCCTATGCCAGATAAAAAGCCAGATAGAAATGCGAAATAATGTCAATTTCAAATAGAATGCCAGAAATTCTGTCAGATAGGGTGCCAGATAGAATGTCAGAATATATGTCAGGTAGAATGCCAGATAGATACTTGATAGAATGCAAATAGAATGCCTGCTCGAATATCAGATAAAATGCCAGAATATATCTCAGACAGAATGTCAGGTGGGATGCCAGATACAATGTCAGAGTATATGTCAGATAGACTGCCAGACAGAATACCACATAGAATGCCAGGTAGAATGCCTGATAGAATGTCAGATTGAATACCAGAATATATATCAGAACATATTTCAGGATATAATGTGCCACAGTGGGGATCACACCAAGTAAAGTAATTCGTTTGCTATGATCATCCCGGAAAAGACTCCAACTTACGGGTCTCTCACCAGGCATGGATGATGGTCGCGTGCAGGACAGGTGGGAAATGGACACTTGCCTTAAAGACATTTGTTTGGTGTGCCGCACTTGGGGTTGCCAATTCTTCGGGCCTTCCATCAGTGTCACAAAGCCAAAGGTTTGATCAAGCGCATTGCAAGTCTGAAGCACGGGTCATTTCTTGTGAGGGTCCAAAACAGCAGAGCAGGAGGAGGACCACGTGAGTTGCTACTTTCTGACTACCTACGACCAAGGTACTACCCACTACCCACTACCTACTACCTACTACCCGCTACTACAAACTATCTACTACCTGCAACTACAAAGTATCTATATACTACCCACTACCTAGTACCTACCCACTGGCGACTACCTACTACCCATTGCCGACCACCTACTACACACTGCGTATCTTGAGACATCAGTAGCGTTCCTGCGGAGTTCTGCTGTTGCGATGCTTGATGGGTCACGGAATGGAGGCACAACTACCCATGGTCCGATGCAGTGGCAGTGGCAGTGGCAGTCGTTGTAGTGTATAGTCGTAGTAGTCGTAGTAGTCGTAGTAGTCGTAGTAGTCGTAGTAGTCGTAGTAGTCGTAGTAGTCGTAGTAGTCGTAGTAGTCGTAGTAGTCGTAGTAGTCG
>Ga0126342_10009075_pt1 | contig 17812 bp, 18 predicted proteins | sample Cyp1metagenome_FD_92528 | JGI IMG/M metagenome (GOLD analysis project Ga0126342, IMG submission 92528) | Coral microbial communities from Lord Howe Island, Old Settlement Bay, Australia - Cyphastrea 1 metagenome | ecosystem: Host-associated > Invertebrates > Cnidaria > Coral ... | reverse complement strand
GGTCTGCCTGCCACCCGTGCAATTTACGAGAGTGATGGTTGGATCAAGTTGCATCCTTGTTCTCTGCGCCTGCCACCCGTGCAATTGACCGAATTGATTTTCAAACTGTTGGTCTTTGCGCCCGCCTTCGGTGCAGTTTACCAAGTTAATTTTAAAAGTGTTGGTGTGTGCGCCTGCGGAGTTTTTTCACCAGCTCCCTTGAGGATTTACAGCGAACTTGACCTACACGATGAAGCGGGGGTCGAAGCAGGAGCGTCTGGAGGTGGCTCCCTTCCCCTGGCGCCAAAAGCTTGATGATAGCCTCCACGGTCAGACGTTCACACAGCCCCAGCAGAGCAAACAGCTTGCTAAGGAGCCAGACAATCACACCAACCTGCCATGAATTACCAAGAAGAGTCAGTCGGGAGTCATCATACACCTCCCCTTTTTGTTCAGCCTTGGCAACACAAGGGGCGGTGTAACCAACCGGGAATCCCATCAAAACTTCACGTTCGGCTACACTGGGCCGCCACCATTTGCCATGCATGTTGACCAACCCAGCATCATCACGATACTGACAAGGTGGAAACCTACACTTGTCCTGCCTCCATCTTTCGACTTCATGATCTTGACACTCTTGCAAACCTGCTGGTCTGCGACCTGGGGTAGACCGTGGCCTTGAGGTGGTGAAAGTAGGAAGCCCCCAATTGTCCGCCACAGTCCAACCTGGCCCCAACAATGCTTCTGATCAGGAACTCCATAGAAGACCACACTGCCATAGTCCTCCAAATGTTGGCTTTCCGGCACCAGTGCAGTGAAGCGGATTGATTGTCAGATTCCTGGTCTCTGCGCGTGTCACCCGTGAAGTTTACCAGAGTGATGGTTGGATCCTTGGTCTTTGCACCTGCCACCCATGCAGTACCAGACTGCGAGTCAGGTTTTGCGTTTATTGCCACTTCACTGGGTCCATGCCACCTTTGTCGTCGCGTTTCTTTACACCCACGCCGTCGTGACGGTTCGATATATCACTTCAAGCTTTGCGGTCGTCGTTTTGCTTTAGTGGTTTTCAGGCTGGTTCGTCTTAGGATTGTTCCCTTTTCCGTGCCATGTTGTCCTTCATACTTTTGCTTTGGTTTGCGCTGTGCGTGCTTGAACCGTTTTTGATTATGCGTCAAATTCAGCGCTGTCACTTGTTGCTGTTTGACGACACGTTTTGCGGATCAGGCTTTCCCGCCTTTGTCCTTGCTTTTCTTTTCGCCCACAATGTCGTGATGTTTCAATATGACGCTTCAGGTTTTTGCGGTCATGTTGCGTTGAGTGGTTCTCACGCCGGCTTGTCCGGAGATTGTTCCCTTTGCCTTGCCATTGTTTGTCATAAATTTGTTTGAGCGCGCGCTGCGCTTGATCAAACAAGGTATGCGTCGAATTCAGCGTTGTGAGTTGTTTTTCGTTTGCCAACGTCTTCTGCGGATCTAGTTTTTGCAATGATTGGTATCGGGCGCCAATTTCCTCTTTGCGCAGACATCTCAAAAAGCCATCTCAAAAACACAAAACAAACTAGCTCAAACATCTCAAAGACGCTGACCAAACTTCTTAAACATGTCAAAGACACAAAACAAACTGTTCCGTCGGTCATGTTGTGTTGAGCGGTTCTCACGCCGGCTTGTCCTGAGATTGTTCCCTTGCCTTGCCATGTTGTTTGTCAGACATTTGTTTGGGTGTGCGCTGCGCTTGATCGAACAGGTTATGCATCGAATTCAGCGTTGTCAGTTGTTTTCGTTTGCCAGCGTCTTTTGCGGATCTAGTTTTTGCAATGATTGATGTTGGACATTAATCTCATACATGTGCTTCATGATAAAACCTGTCTTTCTAAAGTGCTGTAACGCATCAAAAGCACATTGATCACACGTACTGTCCGCATTTACAATCATCACAATCAGTATCTGAATGTCAGTGTGTGAAACACAGCATTCAACGGGACACATTCAGTAACATTCCCTTAAAATCACCATTAAAAGAACCTTTTTAATTCCCATACAATCTCTGAAAATAGGTTTGTCTGAAAATAGTGTACCCCTAAACCCAATGGTTTTGCTGATCACTATCCCTATTAAATGGCTATTTCATTGGGAATATACCCAACATTTTCAGACAAACCACCGTCCCGACGGTGTCGCACCGTGACAATCACCGGGATGGCCATGACCTTGGCTGCGGCCAACATCGCTTTGGAGGCCTCAATGACCCGGGGCCTAGGCGTGGGAACAGATGTTTGACCATGAAACATGGGGGAATTATAGGATTTCATCGGAAATTATTGTGATTTTATGGGATCTAATCGGAATTTATGGTGATTTATAGGGCTTTTGAGCATCAAAAATGATGATTTATGGAGTTTAAACATGGTTTATTGATTCATGGGGTTTTCATCATGAAAAATGAAAAATGGTGAAAAAAATTATGTTATATAACCATCAAGAATGTGGATTTCGCCAGATTGAACCAATAAAATATATGGATTTGGGTGTCTGAAAACGAGGGACTAAACACCCCCATTAGATGCATTTTTGATGGGAGAATGATGATTGACCGCTGGAATTGGGTATCCAATTCTAAGACAAACCCTGCTTTTCATTTTTTTGTCAAGGGTGGTCGGAATGTTTTTGTTGCTTAAGTGTTGCAGTGTTGATGGTAACGATTTCGATTCTTCAACATCTTCATGATTTTTCCCATCTTAAATCCGAACAAAAAACAGGGATGGTATGAAGACTCCCCGGCACAGTCCTCCCGTCCTGGGCCCGGACATTTGATCAATGACCCCACGGAACTTCTCTTGTACGTCGCACAGTAGGAAGGTCGTGCTCCTGGGTAGGACTCAGAAATCCTCACAGGCTTGGGGTTCGAAGAACTGCTTTCAAGCCAGTTGTAATCTATCTTTTAAAAACATGTTACAATTGACATGCCAGAAAATGACTTTATAGCTGCCTTGTTCGTTAAAACCTTTGCTTTTGCTAACTGCAATCATCCTGGGGCTGGAAAAAGCGTGTTTGAGACAGGATGAAGGCCATCCCACATTCCACACAAATGGCGGCCAAAACGGTCGTCTTTTGCAAGCCATTGAAATCAAACATGGAGATGGACCATGGATGGAGGGAAAGTTTGCAATGTGAATTCGGTTCAATGCACAAAACTAGATTTCAGTATCTTCCGATAAATTCATTGTAGATTGATTCAAGGAAACTCCATGGCTTTTGGTGTCGCAGCTTGAGGAAAGATACTCACAAAGTAGGTCCATTACCCCAAAAAGAAAAACCAGTTTGACTCACAGTCTTCGGACCAGTTGGAAGCAAGATGTGCGCAATGTACGCAATGCTGAAAACGTCAATGTCCAAAACGCAAAGCATGGGGGATTTCCTAGCCACGACACCGGGTGTCCCGATGCTTCACCATCAAAACACCATGTTTCTTCGATGTTTGTCCATATAAATCCCATTAAATCCATATAAAACCCATATATTATAATATAAATCACCATAAATCACCATTATTTGTTGGAGAAAACTCCCCATTTTCCCGTGGCGCCCGTGGCACAGCTTCGCTTTTTCGAAAACTTCACGCCCTGTTCCCGTGGTACGCCCAGCGACGCTTCGTGCAATCGCCCCACGTTGTGGTTATGACATCCCTGGGCGGATGATCTCTGGGGAGACATGCTGTGACCATATGGAAACATGGAAACATGGCAATGCAGTATTCTCAAGCCACAAGCTTGCAAACATACTCACAAAATGCCTCAGTTTCTGTGCCAAACCATGATTTTTTTGCGGATTCTATCAGAAGATATGTCTGCATGTCTCCATGAATGGCTCAAAGCTTCCATTTCTTGGATCGAACGGCTGAACCTGGGCGCCCTGCCTGTGGCAAAGGCTTTCCGTGGGCATAGGCCATGGCACCAGCGTCACGCGCCGTGACTCAAAATTGCACGGACGCCAAGCAAAAAGCTTTGATGTCACCGATTAGATGATGGATCATCATTTTATTTCTGATTGGATCTGGAATGGAAACAAAGCTCCCAATTCACAACATTGAAAAATCGACCATGGACCATGGTGATGAAGCTGGGGGCTAGAAACATCTAGAAACTGTCGTGCTAGGAAGTATGTTTGAAGTTACTCTATTGTTGGATTGAAGCTGTTGGTGGCCCAAATGAAACCTGCAAAAGCTGCAGGCATCAACAAACAGCACAGCCAGCCGCGGTAAGTGATCGACGCAAGGCCATACCTCAGGTTGCCGATCGCCATACCAAGTCTTAAAGTTCGTCCCATACCAATTTCTCCACAGATCCCCAGCCTGGTGGGTCGTTCGATACCTGAGAAGAGATGGGCGAAATTCGAAATCCTGATGAGAAAACCCATAGAAAACATGAGAAAAACCATGATTCATCCATAGATTCATCCATGATTTATCATAGTGAGGCACATTGAGATGATTCCTGGGATCAAGTCATCGAGTAAGTGCTCTATTAATGGGCTCGGTGTCTCGGTGTCCCTGCAATCTTGACCCATGCTGAAACCATACCTTCTGTTGTGTTTATTGCGACAAAACTTCAAAAACTTTGGAGGTCGTGACCCAAAAAAACCGCCGGACTGTCTGGTGGCCTCTTGTCGGTGAACTGCAGCAGCAAACAAGTCTTGCCGACTGCCTGGAAACAAACATGCTCCCCCACGGCAGGCGCTGATTATGGAGATCGTGGTCGTGGATGAACTAAAACCCCCCGTTTCCGTTTCCCAAACCCCCAAACTTTTTTGATATGGAACCCAGGGCGAAGATCCAATCGGAACACCCTTCTCCAATTTCTTGGACTCCTCCCTGGACGCCTCGTCCCCGATGATGATGAACTTGAAGAGGTGTTGATAGTCCGAGGCCAGCTCCTTAGAACCGCATTCTTCACCGATTCCTGGGGACTTGTGTAGACTTTTCGGGGGATTCCATGGGGACTCAACAACCATTGCCAAGAACTTGCACCATTTGGATCCATTTGGACCTGACAATGAATGGTCCGAATGATCATTGTCAGGAAGACATCTCACTCACAGGTACCCAAGTAGAAACAAAAAAACACAACTCGTTGGGATCCTGAATCCAATCATCTCCAAGGTTGGAAGAGTGGGGATCCATGGAAGTGCGGAAACATGGCTCAAGACGACTGGTCGGAAACATGGCTGTTGAATTGGTTTTGATACCAATTGGGGGGTTCTTAAAGTGCTGGATCCCCAAAACATTGCAAAACCACGGCTTTCAATGCTAAGATGATCTTTTTGTGGATGATTTGGGGTGTACCTCCATTTTAGATGGTGAAGATGACCAATCCACAAGGCTGGACCAATGGAAACCCACAAACCATCCAAGTTCTTTGATGCCGGAGAAAAATCAAAGTTGATTTTTAGCTGGTTTTTCTATTTTCTCATTTATATCATATCCATTTGTACAGCATGATCCACATTTTTGTTGCAAGACAATTTCATCCCACAAAGTCATCAATCACAACAGTGAGCCCAGAAAAATCCCACCTCCAGCACGCACCCCACTAAGCCACTAAGCCCTGAGCCGAATTCGAGCCCGATCTCTGAACTGCACTAGTGAACCTCAAGCCGCGTTTCCCACTCCATCAGATTGACCAAAAATGTTGGGGTATACTAACTACTAAGATTTTGATCGTTACGACTACGAACTAGCGGGCTTCACCAAGTTTGGTCGTGTTACACTATATTTGGATATGTTTTGGGGTGGTTACCAGTCATTTTGATGTTTTTTTCCCGAAACAAAAGATATGTGATGTCCGAAAACTGCACTGCCGTCCGGCCACGGAGTAGTGTACCCTGAGGTGTAGCCTGAGGTGTAGCCCGTGCCACCTGGAAACCTGGTGCAACGGTGACCCGGTTGCAATGGCGGGTTCCTCTGCCCCTGCCATCCCTGCCATCCCCTGCCTTGGCTCATGACCTCCATGGTAGACAGCACCATGGCTGTACCTTGGAAGATGCCCCAAGCTCAATTGGATGAAGAAGCTGAATGGCTTAGTCCAATGGGGTAAATATGGGGTAAATACTACAATTCCAATGGCGAATCCCAATTTTCGGGCATACCTTGTGACAAATTTGCATGACAATTTTGGGGCAGACTTTCTGGACCCAATATAATAAGTGAAGGCTAGAGATGCCAACTTGCTGATACTATTGAAGCAAAGGTTATGATGTTGAAAAAAAGGAAGAAAACATGATGCCAACAGACGGCGCCACAAAGATTTGGAATCCCAAATGTTGACTGAACCTCATGAGATTCAACTTCTCACCAGCTGGGTCCAAAAAAATTATCCAACCCCGGCGTCGGTGAGCCACCCGGGCGTGATGTATTGACTTCCGCCCTGCTGGTACCTCCACAAGTCATGGGTGACAGGTGGATCTGGTTCCCTTTGTGCGCATCGCATCTCCAAAACGATGATGCTTCAGGGTTTGCGCCCTCAAAGATTGCGGATCTTCAGTGTTTGAATCGAAACTCAGAGACAGGTTCTAGAAATCAGTACACGAAGGCACACACAGAGAAGCTCTGGGTCCGCTTTTTTTCTTCTAGTAAAGTCAGCAAAATTCCAGGAATATGGCCCTGGCAGGTCTACATTACATGTATCCATCATTATCCCATGTTGATTAGTCTCATCAGTTGTGGCCCAATCTCCGGCTATCTTCCCATCAAGACTTGCCAAGTACCCTCGACACAAGCCTTTTGATGGCTCTAGCCCCCGCCGAATTAAACATCCAAGGCCAAACCTATGCCAAACATGTTGGACCTCTATGGCATGTATCCCTAAAGCCCTACATTCAGCCCATTTTTTAACGCATAAGTCTTATAAGTATCCCAGAAAACTGCGGCTCTGTCAGGGAAAAGATGTTTCTGTTGGTCCCATCAATCTGCCGGTGCCGACTACGCGCAGCGCAGCTGTTTTCAGGACATGGTGGCTGGCTGTATCCAGAGCGCAGCTCTTGGCTTTCCAGGTCAGTTCCAACCCATGGCGACAGGTTTTGTCCAAAAATAGTGTACCCATAAATCCATGTGTAAGTCATCATTTTCCCTATTAAGATAGCCATGTTTGCGTGGTTCTTATCCATCTTCTCCCGCGTTCATGATCTAAATCGTACATTCGCACTATATCTGCTTGTGCACCCAGGTCTGTTCGTTCTTATGTCTTGTAGGTCAATGATCCGTGAAAGCCAAGGAACAATATGTACAGCTGGGCAGAACCAGGGCCGACCAATGACCAGTTCATCTGCTGTCCGACATGGGCCAACATCTGCTTGAGATTGACAGATGGCTATGGAATGGGTCAAAAGTGGGGTACCCCACATGTTTCTTTACAGTGGAATACTTATCCCATCCTAAAATTTAACAGCCCCTAAATGGTCCCAAATATATGGTTGCATCATCCCTGTATTTCTCCATGGTGGGGGGTGTAACATGGTGTAACTATAGTGGGAGGGGATTCAACCAAGGGGTCTTAGAAATGTTCATCCGCAGTCTCAGATGGTTGGTCAACCCTGGCTGGGTCGCGCTCTGCTTTCTTCAGCTACCGCGGGAAGCTAAGTGACGGATGGCCATTGAGCCGGGAGGCCGAGGCCAGAAGATGAGTAGTGGGAAAAACAATGAAAAACAGCCATGCAAATCCCATGAAGAGATCAGGATCCGAATCTAGCCAATATGGAACACCACGGGTTGATAGGGGATTCCACTGTGATAAATCTCTCGCGAAGGAAAGTAAAACCTCCATTATTAGAAAAAAAAACGGGTAGATGTGTTTGGGTAATGGTTTTGGGGCCTAACCATCTGTTTGACTGCCAGGTGGCCGGTCACTTCGCAATGGAATCAATAGTGACATGTGGTCACTCTTCGTGGCCTTCAGAATTAAACTATTTGATCTGGGGCAGTCGCCCAGATCGTAGCACTTGAAAACAACGTCCTGAGCCAGTGCCGTATTCTGCTCTGAAAATCATGATCCCATTGCATCCCATTGCATCCCATTACAGTACCCTCCGGTTATGTTTCTAACACTTTGCGAACTTGTATAGATGGCCATTGAAATAGTGAGTTTTCCCATGAATAGCATGGGTGGATTTTGCCATAGTTATGTTTTACCAAAGGGTACATGGCCAAAATAAAAAACTGGACTTTGTGGTGTCCTTCTTTTGCAACGAGCAACGAATCACTGGACGTGACGTTTCTCGCTGGGAAGGATCTTTTGAGGCTCTCCGAAGGCGCGCACCTTACCAAGGAATGCCACAGAGGGATGCCTATGGAGGTTCTTAAAATGGGGGGATCCCCAAACCATGGGTTGCAATACTAAAACTGTCTGACTTGGATGATTTGGGTGTACCCCGCATTTTGGGAAACCTCCATATATCAAATCATATTTGATAGCGAGTATGATATGTCTCCATTCGCAAACAAATAGTCCTTCTACCTACCATTCACCAAGTTTGACACCGTTCTCAAGTGTAGACGTTTAAGCATGTCTAAACATGATGAAGTTTCTCCAAGGATTCTGGGATCATTCGGATACCCACCTTGAAGCGGCGCCGCACATGGGCCTGCAAGAGCAAGATCCAGGGCAACCAAAGCGCACAAGCCTGGCTGAAGGTGGAGGGGTTCACCCCACTTCTCCCTCTTAAAACAGACTGTGACTGTGACATGATAGAACTGATAGAATTAGTAAGTTTACAGCCGTGAGTGGAACAGTGTCACGAGTTGTCCCACTTAATCAGCAGTGAAACCCTCAGCACGGGGAGTCCATGGGCATATTTCAACAGGAGATCCTGAAAAGATCACCCATATACAGATCTCATCCAAACACAACAGATTTTACGATTCGGCACAAATGAAGGAACTTCACATGTCCAAACATCCAAACATCACAAGGCCATAGGAAAGAACGGTCTCCAATAATCACCCAGATTTCGTAGATAATGTATAAGATATATACCTTTTACCTTACATTCATATTTGAGATTGTCTGAAAATAGCCTATTCCGAAATCTCCACTAGTTCATCATCATTACCCCTGTTGAAATGGCTATTTTGGGGCGTCATCCCCATTTCAAGCCACCCAAATAGCACCTCCACGGCCGGCCACTTCTTTGCTCCGGCCATCAGAAACGCCAGGGCTGGAGTCGACTGCTGGTGCCTCGGCCATGCAAACTTGGGATGAACCATCAAAAATGATGACTTAAGCATCAAATATGATGGTCTCATGGGATACTTCATGGAGATACAACTGGAAATAATGAATATACCCTCTGGTGAGTTAACAGTTCGCTAGGAAAATTGCCCATAGAAACAGATGATGTATGATTATTTGGTTTTAACAAATTGTTGTTCCATAGCCACGCTAAATAACGAACAAATAAGGTTTATATTTTATATAACCATTAAAGATTGGTGCTTACAATAACCATGAAAATGATGATTTAATGGGTAATTTAATGAAAAAATCAAGGTGTAGTGTAATCAGTCAAAATTGGGGGGTTCACTTTAACCATCAAAAGCATTCAAACGAAATGATTTTAACAACGAAAAAGGGAGATGGGTTTGGATAGCAACATCATCTCAATTTATGACAACCTTACTGGGCATGATGATATTTTGAACCATACTGATAGAATGGGGGTCCAAATTTTAACATAGCCCCGGGTGCTTTTAAAGATTCACCATGCGACATGCGATCCCATTTCTGCGGAGTTCTACCCTAAGCGTCGGGATTTCAGATGATTTCACTATCAAAAAAAATTGGTGGTGTTGTATTCTTTGGAAACTTCGCCAATCAATCCCTATTTATCGTTGATGTTCATGTTGAAAATGGTATCTTGGCAAAGAAAATTCCCAATTTCTAGTCTATTGTCCAATCAATTGGCTTCTTGGTTCCTGGGGTGGCTGGGGTAGTCCCCAAGATAGCCAGAATTCCACTTGTCAATGATACTCATGGACCACCTCGGGTTTTATGACAAATCGTGGATAAATGGGAGTATAACTTCAGTAGAAACCGGTTTGCCCAAAAATAGGCGACTCCAAAGTTTCATTAGATAAATCCATGTCTTCAACGTTTCAATTTCCATTCGTTTGATTAAGCCCCTCTATCTGAATGGGAAATCTGACGATTCACTGGACTGGATGCTTAGGTTTGCTTCCCTACCACACGCACTAAGCACCCGGCGCTTCCGCCAAGATATATTTGTCAGGCGGTTTGATCTTCTGCCCCTGACTCACACATGTGTCTCAAAGAAGGCGTTCCAGCGTTTCAAATAGATGTTGCCCACATTTCAAAAACGCAACCAAGAAAACTGAATGTTGGTCACCAATCCATCCCATTTTCAGTCAGAACAAAGCATGTAAAGCCTATCTGGAAGGAGTAGGTGAATTTTGTTGCACCGGTTCGAAACATGAAATCTGACCCCAATCTAGTTCGTACTCAGAAAAGTGTGATGTTATGAGATGTCTTCACTTGGGTGGTTGTCAGAGTTATCAGCTCAGTCAACATGTTAGCCACCTTCTCCATGTCTCGTCTTGTGGTCCAAAGAAAAGCAAAAAACCCTTCAAAAATCGCAATCAATTGCAATGCAGATATGTGTCCACACAGGCAACAGGAAAATAAAAGATCCACTTGATGGGAGCCCTTAGCCATGCAAAGTGAAACCCTGGGTGATTAGTGAAACTCTTGGTGTCGCTCAGCTGTTTTTGCCAAAGTTTTTTCCTTCTGTCAAACCAGCAGGACGGCCAGGTCAATCACGGCACATGTCGCTCCACTTCTGATTGCCAGAGCCGTGCTGTGTCCTGAACTAACAGCCTGCTTGCGCCGAGGTATCGGTCCAGCAAAATTTGCACGTATTGGTTGTCCTGCGCCAACAAATCCTCCACACATTTGGTGCACCACGCCCTGAGATCTGCAGAAAAAGGGCACCCAATGTCTTCAAAGCGTTTGGTGCCGAAGTGTTCCTCCACCAAAGGGTTCTTCTGTTCTTCGCCACAACCCCACAAGCTTGTCGCACAAACTGACAAGCACAGGTAGAAGACCCATTTCATGCATGGCATGGTTGGCTTTGTTGGCATTGACGTATGCTGCACTGAGAGCAACAAACAGCAGCGACCAAGCACGCACACTGCCACACTTTACAGTCATGCTGCTTCAACTCATCTTACAAACCTCCTCAGCGCTTTGCACGTTTCAGACAAAGAAGGTATCAAAATGCGGATTTAAGGGTGATGATTCCCCCCTGATTCCCCAAACAGTGTGTCCACACTGAGGGGTCCAAGCTGCAAAACGAAACTTTGAAACGAAGAAGGTGTCAAAATGCAGATTTAACGGTTGAAAACACGACAAAAACATACAAAAACAGCAATCAGATCGGTCAGATCGGCATGGATTCGGTTTGCTCTTCATGCTTTTCATGTGCAACGTTGCTGCAACGTTGAAACTAAACTAAATAATTTTGCAAAGCAACCTTCGTGGGCTGATCCCTCGCCTTTTCAGAGCCAATCTTCTATCATCTTCTATCATTTGTCAAGGTGTGCTGCAGGGTTTCGAGAAGGGATGGCCTGTCTCAAGTGAGGCAGCAAAAAAAAAGTGGATGGTTTGCTGAGCAAAAAAAGTGCTACAAGCAACGAAGTGAAAATATAATTCACAAGAGTTGGCACAAAACACTCAACATTAAGATATAGCTCTAGAGTTCCTGAAACAATTGGGTACTTCATACTGACATGATGTGTACACATGACAATGACCAAAAGCCGTTGGTAGGATCTCAAATTTTGACCCGTCAAAACCCAGCTATCAAGTGGCGAATGTCGCACAATTTTCATGGGCAAAACACCCTGGATATGTCCAAAAGACAATGTCCTGCCTATCCGGGATTGCATGGTACTCAATGCTGTAGTACGCCCCAAAGAATCCAAAGAGAAGCGACAAGTCCACCCAAGACCAAAACCTACAAGAAGGTCGCCCAATTTTACCCAGTACTACCATCATTTCTGGATGATATCCGGATTTGGCATCACTAAACTGTGAAAAAAATATCCCACCCCCTTTAAGGGGGGGTGGTAAAAACTGAAATATATCGAAAAGGGGGGGGTCGTGGCTTGGACTGCTCCGTTCTATGTGACTGACGGCCCTGCTTGTGAAGAAATATATCTCGGGGGGGGGCGTTCGAGATTTACAAAAGAGACATCCAACGGTTCTTGGAACTTGAACATGACATGCCCGCCCGGATCAACAGTCCAGAGCCTAGTCACATTCGTGAAAATTAAAAAGAAATCAAACAACAAGAGAAGGGACATACAACCATTGAGCCCCGGTGCGCGCGCGCGCATTGTCCTGGAGGAAGTCTGCCACAGCAATGCGCAAGGCTCCCCCATCGTACCCATCGTGATGGCCAAGGGCGTGGAACAAACAATCGCCGTCGCCCGTGACCTTGATGGGTTTGAAGCATGCCTTGGGCGCCGCCTGCGCAATGAAGACACGGATGTTCAGTCGCATTCCCAAAAAAAACGAAAAAAACAAATCTCTTACTTGTCAAGACAAAATAAAAGAAAACAGCAGCAAGGCTTGGGGCCTCATTTCTCGCATCTCCGCCTTGCCTCGGGGAAACCCAGACGGAGTCAGCGTCGCAAATTACTTCGTTTTACAACTTCATGACATGAATGAATCAAGAACTCAACCTCTTTGAGCTTGCGCCGCTGAAGCTTCGAGGTCCGGACGCGAAGGGGTTCCAAAATAAAACAACCAATTGCCTGGACACAATTCCGCTATGCATGGCGTGCCCAACATATGCAATAATGAGAAAAGATTTCAAGCCAGGGACGGCTCTGGCAATGCAGCATGGTTCGGTCATGAAAATTTGAACCACTGAGGTTGGGGCTGCACGTTTGGAGAAGGGGCCTGGGTAAGACAGAACACGCCCGAGACCGCATTGCCGGCCAACGTCGGATTCGGAAACTTCAACGTCGGATTCGGAAACTTCCAGGCCCTCGGATTCGGAAACTCGCCGCTCCCAGGATTCGGAAACTCGCCGCCCCCCGGATTCGGAAACTGCAACGTCAGATTCGGAAACTTCCAGGCCCTCGGATTCGGAAACTTCGTCGTAACTGCCCGGATTCGGAAACTTCTCCGAACTCTGATTCGCAAACTCCTAGGCCCGAATTTGAAAAAGTCGAGACGCGTTCCTGGAAAGCTTGAGGAGCACCCCGCATCCGACGTGGTCGCGCTGCCAGAGCCAAACAGTTTTGAGTTCATTCGTATCAAAGCAAGGCTGCCAGGACGGAATCGCCAACGGATATTCCAGAAACAGCAATATACACATTCATATGATCTGATATTCCCGACAGGCTTTGGGGGGAAAATTTATCCAGTGATTTCAAATCGTGACAAGAACTCTATGAAAGAGGAGGTTGTCAATTGGGAACTACCATTGCATGTAGGGCTTTGGGGAGGGAAGTTTAGAAAATGACTTGCAATCGTGACAAGAACTCTATGGAAGAGGAGGCTGCGAATTGCGGAATACCATTGCGTGTAGGGCTTGGGGGGGAAGTTTTGGAAACTCAAAGTGAAAGTCGCTGTCGCCAAGCGCCACGCTTGCCACGCAAAGTGACGGTTCGCCAAGCGCCACGCCTGCCACGCAAAGTGAAGGTCGATGTCACCAAGTGCCAGGCCTGCCACGCCAACAGCCACAGCGACCGCGGGAGACCCAAGCGCGCCACCAGAGCCAGTCCAGTGCCATAAGCGCCACGCGTGCCACGCAAAGTGACGGTCGATGTCACCAAGTGCCACTCGATGTCACCAAGTGCCACCCCAACAGCCACAACGACCGCGGGAGACTCAAGCGCGCCACCAGAGCCAGTCCAGTGCCATAAGTGCCACGCCTGCCACGCAAAGTGACGGTCGCCTGCCACGCAAAGTGACGGTCGATGTCACCAGGCGCCACGCCTGCCACGCCAACAGCCACAGCAACCGCGGGAGACCCAAGCGCGCCACCAGAGCCAGTCCAGTGCCATAAGTGCCACGCCTGCCACGCAAAGTGACGGTCGATGTCACCAAGTGCCACTCGATGTCACCAAGTGCCTTGCCTGCCACGCCAACAGCCACAACGACCGCGGGAGACTCAAGGGCGCCACCAGAGCCCAGTCCAGTGCCATAAGTGCCACGCCTGCCACGCAAAGTGACGGTCGATGTCACCAACTGCCACGCCTGCTACGAGTGATGGTCGATGTCACCAGGTGCCACGCCTGCCACGCCAACAGCCGCGGCGACCGCGGGAGACCCAAGCGCGCGACCACAGCCAGTCCAGTGCCATAAGTGCTACGCCTGCCACGCAAAGTGACGGTCGATGTCACCAAGTGCCACGCCTGCCACGCAAAGTGATGTTCGATGTCACCAAGTGCCACACCTGCCACGCAAAGCGAAGCTCGATGTCACCCACGCCTGCCACGCCGAGACCCAAGCGTGCCACCAGAGCCAGTCCCTGCCACGCAAAGTGACGGTCCATGTCACCAAGTGCCACGCCTGCCACGCAAAGTGAAGGTCGATGTCACCAAGTATCACGCCTGCCACGCCAACAGCCGGGGCGACCGCATGAGACACAAGCGCGGCACCAGAGCCAGTCCAGTGCCACAAGTGCCACGCCTGCCACGCAAAGTGACGGTCGATGTCACCAAGTGCCACGCCTGCCACGCAAAGCGAAAGTCGATGTCACCAAGTGCCACGCCTGCCACGCCAACAGCCGCGGCGACCGTGAGCAAGTTGTGTGTGAGCAAGTTGTGTGTGAGCAAGTTGTGTGTGCAAGTTGTGTGGTGACAAGTTGTGTGTGGACAAGTTGTGTGTGGACAAGTTGTGTGTGGACAAGTTGTGTGTGGTCAAGTTGTGTGTGGACAAGTTGTGTGTGAGCAAGTTGTGTGTGAGCAAGTTGTGTGTGGTCAAGTTGTGTGGTGACAAGTTGTGTGTGGACAAGTTGTGTGGTGACAAGTGGTGTGTGGACAAGTTGTGGGCAGGCGGCGGGTGTCATGGAAGAGGGGGCAGGCGGAAGTGCACAACCAAAAACAAGTACCCCACACAAAGATGTGGGGAACAATGACTTGCAATCGTGACAAGAACTCTATGAAAGAGGAGGCTGCGAATTGAGGAATACCATGCATGTAGGGCTTTGGGGGGAAGTTTAGAAAATGACTTGCAATCGTGACAAGAACTCTATGAAAGGGAAGGATGTGCATTGAGGACTACTATTCCATATAGGTCTTGGGGGGGAAGTTCTGAAAATGATTTGCAATCGTGACAAGAACTCTATGAAAGAGGAGGCTGCGAATTGAGGAATACCATTGCGTGTAGGGCTTATAGGGGGGGAAGTTTTGGAAAATGACTCGCAACCGTGCGAGAACTCTACGAAAGAGGAGGGAGGAGGCTGCGAATTGAGGAATACCAGGAATACCATTGCATGTAGGGCTTTGGGGGGGAGTTTAATTTAGAAAATGATTCTGATTTGCAATCGCGACAAGGACTCTATGAAAGGTAACCAGTAGTTTCTGAATCGGGTCAACCAGGAGTTTCCGAATCGGGACACAGTGGAGTTTCTGAATCGTGGCAAACAGGAGTTTCTTGAATCCTTGGAGTTGCTGGATTGGGTTTCTGAATCGGAGTTGCTGAATCAGGGAAGTTTCTGAATCGTAATTTATCCCCGCATGGCCTGACGTACTTTCAAACTGGAAAAGACTCGCGCAGCTTAGGTTCTGACGCCGTTGCCCTTCTTCGCGTGCTGCTCTTTGTTTCTGTCCTGCAGGCTGCGACAAGAACTACGGAACAGCGCTAGGGAGGCGTTGCTGTTTTGAGTCCGCACCTTGTTGGACATTAAATGGTTTGGCTTGTACCGCCAATGTGCCTTAGCAGCACAGAGACGTCAAAGCACCAAAGCATATCACCACGAAAAGAAAAAAACAACATGAACACGAAGGCAAGAAAAGATCACGCAAGCGAAAACCGAGGAGCGGACGCCGCCTTGGTCCATGAAGCTGGCCAAAGACGGTGGACGGCAGAAGCCTTTCCCCAAACCTAGCACAACAGTTTAGACACCAGAAAGCATAGCCAACACACACGTAAACACGCGCGCACATTCAAGTGTTGGCTATATAAATCACTCCGCTCTCTAGCTCTCTCCTTCTTTCTTGCGCCTTGACGCGTGTGTGACGGCATAAAATTGCGATCCACGCTTCTCACCTGGCGCCACGATTCCGGAAAAAGCATGCAGCCAGAGGGAAACAGAAATAACAACCGAGGTCGCGGCATGCGAGGAAAAATGAGCCCATTGGCCGTCGAAGGAAGCACTTTGGCCTAATTTTTCGAATATAAGTTCTTCTGTCAGATCATTTCCTTTTCAGCAAGCAAAAACAAAGGAAGTACGGTGAAGCGAACGTGCTAAGGCCATAGCTGCCAACGGCACGCGGGAAAAGACCTCACAGCAACAGAGAAGCTGACAACACATGGCACACAGCGCAACCAAAATGAAAACAAGCCACAGGACCCGCCAAACTGAGGGTGCAAAGATATTGGGCTTCGGCAGCGGGCAGGACTTTGCCGCCTCCAGGGTCAAAGCAACAAGGCTTGCATGCCAACCAGTTTCACATGCTCAGCTTTTATTGGGGACCCTCCCCAGCCTTCGCTCGAAACTTTGCCGCCTTCAGGGTCCAAGCAACAAGGCTTGCAGTCGAAAATGTTTAGTCGCCAAGTCAAAACTCTAAACCAAACCCTCCCCAGCCTTCGCTGCCGCCTTTGCACGGCGGTTGCGCCAGTGGCGCTCATCAGCATCGCCAGAGATCTTCTGCAAGAACCGGAAGCAAGCGAGCATCTTCAAAAGCAACACATGAAGATCCGAAATATAACTCGGGCCTTTCTCACACGCGTCATCTTGAAGCTGCTCGCCTGTGCCTGACGTTTTGACACCGGGCTTGAGAAGCAACAATCCAGGATTGAGAAGCATCAACAAAAGAAAATGCCAACAGATAACAAAAGATGCCGTAAAAGAAAATTCGCAAATTCATGACCCTGTCCCGCGCCTTCTTCCTGCCACGTTTCTCCGGCGACTTTGCGCCAGGGCTCGCAGCAGTAGGAGTGGGAACCTGCGTGCCATGCCGCAGCGACGCAGAAGACATACAAACGAAAGGAAAGAAAATATTCTAACAATGTACAAGAAAGACACCCAAACACACATGGCCTCGACACCGGCTTGCAGCCATTCCAGGGTGTCAAAAGTTATCCCGTCTCCAAGGCGAACAGGAGCTCCTGGATGGGCTGGGGGGTCACAAGGCAAATTTCCAGGAGAACAAGCGATAGGAACAGCGCCTCGAAATGGATCACCAGTGCCTGCCAGCAAAATTATTTCTCACACAAGAACTTCCCAGCTTGCATGCCAACCAATATTAATGTTAATGTTAATGTTGTTGTTGTTGTTGTTGATGATGTTGATGTTGATGTTGATGTTGATGTTGATGTTGATGTTGATGTTGATGTTGATGTTGTTGTTGTTGTTGTTCTTGTTCTTGTTCTTGTTCTTGTTCTTGTTCTTGTTGTTGTTGTTGTTGTTGGTGGTGGTGGTGGTGGTGTTGGTGTTGTTGGTGTTGTTGGTGTTGTTGTTGTTGTTGTTGTTGTTGTTGTTGTTGTTGTTGTTGTTGTTGTTGTTGGTGTTGTTGGTGTTGTTGGTGTTGTTGGTGTTGTTGGTGTTGTTGGTGTTGTTGGTGTTGTTGGTGTTGTTGGTGTTGTTGGTGT
>Ga0126342_10009074_pt1 | contig 17817 bp, 16 predicted proteins | sample Cyp1metagenome_FD_92528 | JGI IMG/M metagenome (GOLD analysis project Ga0126342, IMG submission 92528) | Coral microbial communities from Lord Howe Island, Old Settlement Bay, Australia - Cyphastrea 1 metagenome | ecosystem: Host-associated > Invertebrates > Cnidaria > Coral ... | reverse complement strand
TTGTATATGTGGATTTTATAGACATTGCTCTATGGAGACTACATTTGTATAAAAAAATCATTTTATACAACCGCCAGCGTGACCAATTTTATAGAGGAAACTGGTGAGAGGATTATATATATAGAGAGAGAGAGAGATCCATATAGATCCATATAGGCAAGTGTAAAGGATTCGATTATAATTTCATCCAGAAAAGAGAAACATTAGGACTCTCAACAAATTCCATGGTAAAACACACCCTCAAATCTAACAAGCAACCCCAACTCAAGGAACGTCCTCAATAGCGGCACCCATATGCTCCATGCATGTTGCATTTACAAGCATTTAATTCCCAAAATTGGCATGACATGTTGGTAAATCCAGCATCAATGTTTCTGTCTGGGATAGAGAAACCACAAAAAAACATCTTGCGCGCCCCATTTTTTCTTGAGGTGAACCGCTCTGTTTTTCCCATGGAGACAACCCGGAAAAGATGTAGAAAAGTCTCAAATCACGCTAAAATACAGTGGTCAATTTAGCCGAGTCTATCTTTTTGGGGTGTTACTACAAACATACCCTCTGGTAAACTAACGTAGCTATAGAAAATCACCATTATTAATGGGTAAATCCACTATAAATGGCAATTTTCAATAGCTATGTTAAATTACCAGAGGGTATACAAACCACAAACTTGTTGCTTCTCCCTCTCACCATCAGACTCTCCTCGCAGCTTCGCGTTAGCAGAACACGAACACTGCAGGCTGTGGCACGAACCATGGCCCGGCATGACCTGTGGGGCGAAGCGTGGGTTTTCCTTGAGATGTGTCTAGAACTGCTTCTATCACAATGGTTCAGAATTTTATCCCTTTTTCACTGCTCTCTATCAGAATTTACCCAAAATCGTGGCTATACAGTAGCTGGTCTATCACTGTGAAAGTAAAATCAAATCGATCACTTTTTCCGAAATTTCTGACGGTCGAGCCATCCCAGAGAATTCGCCAACCTCCAAGCTGGCAATGGACAATCAACCGGTTCCATCATTTCCCAGCGAACGCAACCTCGATTTTGTAGGGGATTTCCCATTTATCAAATTTTCTCAATGTGGTTTTCCCGTTCTTGAACAAAAATGCACGTTTCTCATGTCATGTTTGGTCGCCAGAGGGTAAGTCGTTCTCCTTCAATGGGGAAAACCAGGTGTCTCAGGTACTTAGTTTCACCCGTGGCAGCTTCGCCGATTCCAACGCGCTTTTCTGAACCACGTTGCCGTGGTCTGGGACGTTGTTTCAACGCGGCGCTAGAGCATTCCTCGGCGCAGATTCCGGGGCTTTTTTAACTGATCTCAGGAGATGTTTGGTGCTGTTCATCCAGAAATGTGGCAGTTGTCATCATTCCAGGGATGGAAAATCAAGGAGTACTCTGAAACATTGCCCGAATGAGCAGAGAACTGGATTCCCCATGAAAATGGATCGAGATATTCTTCCAATATATTGGATATAGAACCAACATGCTGTATTGATCCAACATATTGGAAAAAGATCTCAACCAATACATTGGGTGATATTCTACCCACGATATTAATCCCCTGTAATGAAGCATCAGCCCAACGGGCTTTTGAACAGAAATTCAGCAAGCGCTGCGATTTCTGGTCGATTGATGATCACTCGGAGTCGCCAGCAACATGCCATGGGCCTTTTGGGTGGTAAAGCCATTGCCACCCTGGGCTCAATGGGATGATTTGGGACTAAAATCTTCCCCTAATGCCCTACTAATACCATTCCCCCATGATTCCCTACTTGGGACTACCCTCTGGTAACACAGCTACGTAGGGAAAATTCATGAAAATCCCCATTTTGAGTAGGTAAATCAACTATAAATGGCAATTTTCAATAGCTATGTGACATTACCAGAGGGTACATGCCATAAATATCCCCCTTGTCTCGTCTCACAATGCCCTGCAGCCAGTGCACTGGCTGGTTGCGGCATTGCGGTCACCACGGGAACATTGGGTCGGGCCAACGTGGGCCTGACAGGAAAAAACACAACGGCTGTGATTTTTTAACGATGGAAAATGGGAGGATGTCCTGATATTGCTCACAAGCTCGAGGGGAATACATGCAAACCTAGTCAAACATATACACATATCATGTGAATGCAAAGGATGGAACAAAAATACGTTAAATAAATACATAGTATCAGATTGTGGGAATCCAATTGTTGTAAACACGTTAAGTCGCCGCGGAAATGCCACGACCACATTGCAGGCAGTAGGTGCTACCTCCAAAGTGACTGAATGCCAACAAGTTTGCAGATTTTGCCAACTGGGGAATGGGTCAAAACCTACAATGCCATGTTCGGCAGATGAGCACCACAACTAGCAGCACTTTTCATGTTGAGGCACCTGAGTTTTGATCCCTAGCTACTTGGTAGGATCCCAGCCCTGTCAAAAATCATGAGAAAACCAGATCACATGTTTAAAATCATTACCATGATATCATTAATACCATCAATATATCAATATCTCAATATCTCAATATATCAATATATCAATATATATATCAATATATATATATATATCAATACCATTCTTTACCATGTAGGTAACATGAAAATCATCCATACCATTCATTACTATCATTCATGTTCTTAAAAAATGAGGAATCTTGCCAACAACGATGCCTTGGGATGAAAAAGCCTGCTGAAGCTTCTCCACATATTGGAAAAAACACGACCGATTGACATCTTTCATTGGGTTGGTTTAAGGGAAAATCTACAGGAAACCAGGGTTTTTACCATCAAATATAGGGCTATCCTGTAAATTTTCCCATCATCCAATTCTATGAATCTTAAAACTAGAAAGTGTGATCAAATATGACAAAAAAAAATATGACAAAGATCTCATAACATGAACATCAATGAATCAATGAAGCATCGTTTTGACATGTTCTAGCTTCGAAACTCCCAGCTGCCCTTTGACAAATCGCCTGGGAATTGGCAAAGCTCCATGGGAGTTCTCTGTCATTCGAGTCCTCCCCACGGTTGCAGCCCTGCTAGGCCTAAAAGAATCCACGCAGAAAAGAATGCTTTGAACTGGAGAAAGCACATGTTTTTTTTGAACAAGTTGCTGTGTCTTCCAAGAAAAAACAAAAAAAAACTCATCATTTTGCAAGCTGGAGCTGATGTTATTGGCTCTCCGCTAAAAAAAAAAACTCGAGCTCCGGTGCATCTTCAGTCACCCAGGTTTCATGGGATGAATTGAAGGGAAAACTGGGAATTGCCTGACAGCAAAACCGATGTTTTTTGCCTATTTATATACCTTTAAAAAATAGATGTGTTGTATATTTGTTCCATGAAACCAAGTCTGGCAATGTTGAATCTGTTCCAAACACCTTCACAGCACCACTGGACACCCAACAGATGTTCCAAAAAGACTTGTTCGAAGCCAAAAAAAAGCGCCGTTGCGTCGGCAAGAAGTACTGATAGTCAGGACAGTGCAACATAGTCATATGTAATAACAGTAATTTGAAAATATAACAAAAGTTGTAGACACAATAAACATCATCATCATCATCATCATCATCATCATCTCCCCAACATGTTGATTGGTCTTACCATTCCCCCCATGCTGCAGTTCGTTACTAGCCGTATAGCCCGCTTGGAAAAATGGCAACTGAACAACGTTTCAGCAAATCTTAGCTGGGACATTTCTTCATGTCTAAAAAATGAATCTAGTACAAGTACCCAACAAGATTTGCCCAGCTGCAAGCACAACATGGCCAATCTTAGATGCGTTGCAAGACAAAATAACTGGTTTGTCATGGTTTGTATGTGTATATTTGTGTATATATATATGATGTGATAAACCCAATCATAAATCATCACAAACATCTAACCACTTAAATGGGTCAACCTGTCACAAAGCCGAGGAATTCACGATCAACCGCCCAGCACTCCAATGATGTCCTCATCATGGAAACACCGGAAGAGGTTTCCATCACAGGCCTGCCCGGCAAAGATGGTGTATGAGGCCAAATTTGAATTCATTTTTGGAGGGAGGGATTTTAGGGGTACCAACAGCCATCTTTATATAAAAACGGTTGGACCTAAAAATCTTGGGAAAACACCCAATAATTTTCACATTTATATATATTTATATAAATATATATATACATATCTTAAGGATACTGGGAGTAGATCCCATCGGACAAACCTATCTGGGAACTGGTGTTCAATAACCCCCCACTTGGTAGAACTGGGTGAGATGTCACATCCCCACCTGGCATAGTCTTGCGCTGGGATGTGAATAGCTAACCACTGTTGGGCTTGGCATTGACCCCTATGAAATATTATGAAATATTGTTCAAATGATTCTTACAGTAGTAGATTGTACATGTTGCATGTTGATTCCACACTATGGACGGATTGTACATTCTGGATGGTTTACCATCCAGTTCGCCAACCCAACTGGGATGTAGTCCAAAACATACATGGGAAACAACAAGGGACACATTCTGACTAGGATATACACCGTATATACCCTTGTTATCAACCATTCGAGCTTATTCTAGCGTGTTACACTCGCAAGGATTGATATCCATTCTGGATGATGCCCACGATATCCTGTGGCTTCTCCTCCCCGAAAACGATGGTGTTTTTGAAACCCAAACTATCCCAAAATACTGTTCTTCGATACTGATTTTTTTACAACCCTAATAGTCTGTTGAAATGTCAAACAATTGTGAAGGTCCGCTGAAGTACTTTCGATTTCTTTTCAAACACCCCAACGATCCGCATTCGATGTCCTCGATGTCAAAACTCTGCGCTTCACTCATCGACGGATTTCGGACCGAAGTAGTCCATGGAAGTACTCCATGGAAGTAGTCCCTGCTCTGCGCTGGAGATTCCTGAAGACTACGTCGTTCATCATGACTGTCTGGCTCTTTAACATTTGCGTTAAAGCCCTGTCGTCAGTCGAAGGCTCCTTGAGGCTCCCGAAGGTGTCTGCACGGCGATGAGGTGCACCAAAGCTGCCCAGCAAATCTGCATCCCCAGAAAGCCATCGAGCACTCCAAAAACAAGCGCTGGCTCGAAGGAGGTGGATGATCACACAATTTATCCCCAAAGAAGTATGATCAATCGGACTTCATCAAAACGACTTCGAGTTGAGTTCAGAGAAATGTGGTAAACCCCTTGGCCCAAGAAGCCTCCAATGGACATCACAATCCGATGGATATTTCTATACACTATACAACCCATTGATGGAAATTTCTGAAGTGTGGCTTCCATTTTTCACCACACCTTCTGTGGATCAACCATCGCGGTTCCGTTGGCCTCCGCATCATGGCATAGCCGCCGGGGCGCAATTCAAAGTCCTGGACCGGAAAGGTCCCAAAACAAAGTAGCTACAAATATTGAGATCATATTTAATAAAAGTAGTTGCTTTGAAGATATATCAATATGATTCACGGAGTAATACTACACAAATATCTACAGTAGTTTGACTATTGCAGTGACAGTATTGCAGTTTCACGGAAAAATCCCAGTGGTTCATTCAATTTATGATGGCTGATTTTCAGCCAGGGATTCCCATTTCATGAATTGGCTGATCATCCCCACCATCAACCAGCAGGGCTTAGCAGCCACTGCTCGGCGTTGTTTCGCCAATGGCTGAATGGCACTGGAAGGTTTCGCCTGCGCTAACGGCGCCTGCCCTTGGATCAATATGCGACGAGTTATGCGACTTGATATCGGTGGTTTCAACATGTTTCAACTCCCAAAAGATGCCAATATGGGAGCACCATCCCACGGTTGAGTTTAAAATATCTAAAACCACCAGGCCAATTTGGGTTTCACCAAGTCTGGTTTTAACCACCAGTTGATGTGACATGTTGATTAACTCATAAACCGATAATCTGAGATATGGAACTAGGTCCAGCACTGTAAGGATTCCAAACTGATTTCATGATCATAGCCCCCATAAACTAATGGATGTGTTCCCTAGCCTCCGCATGATTCGCCAACGTTGGGTTCTCAGCATATTCCAGGATATCTCCAGTTAGTGGACTTTGGGTTATCACAGCCCCCAAAGAGTTCGAATGGATAATTCGATGGAAAATGTCCATCTGATTGGCTCACTCTTGTCACCGGTGACCAGTTTTAACAGGGCTTGGTAAATGTCCTAATTTTTCACATCACCCAAATATTGGGGATATAATCTCCAACAGATACTTTTTCAAGTGATGTTCAAAATCCCCAAGCCATGGGACATTTACCAAACCCTGTTTCAACGGCGAAAAAATTCACGGCGAAACATCATGCTGATCTCCCACTGGATCCAGCCAAGTGTTCGTCACCAGCCAATATTGGAAATGAATTCGTGCATGGTGCATGCCCTTTTTCAATACAATATCCAAAAATAATATAAATATATATATATGCATATTATGCAATTATATATAATTATATCTAGTTATATATAATTATATATACGTGTACAGATCCTTAAATATATCTTTGGCTTTGACATGAAGGTTTGAGACTAGCCATGCTATATAGTGTTATTGACCGGTTTAGATACGTTTTTCTTGCCCACAGAATGGCTGAGATAAGTCCTTCTTCAACCAGTCTTTGCTCAGGCGGCCCCTCTGCAATGGAAACCTCGCGACTCGCAAATGGTCGCAGGGTTTGGGGATGTTTGGGGAACATTTGCAGGCCAAAAGCACCGCATTTCATGGTCATTTCAGTGTATGGTTAAGCCTCATATTTCATGGGGAAAAAAAAACATGAGTTTCCCTACAAATCCATAGGGGTGTGTCTGAAAATAGTGTACCCCTAAACCCAATGGTTAATGATCATTATCCCTATTAAATAGCTATTTCATTGGGAATATACCCTATTTTCCCTACAAATCCATAGAGGAAAATCAATCCCGAGAAATATTGATCTTCGGATCATCCCAGTACCATGTAGCGTCGTCATCTTGGGAAACGGCTACCATGGCCCCAGGCTGGGGGTAGAAAGCTGCGGAAGATCAACGCATTTTTCGGGGTGAACACAGCCCACAGGACCATGTGGCAGGGTACTAACCCAGATGTCAGGCATACCCTCTGGTAATTTAACATAGCTATTGAAAATTGCCATTTATAATGGATTTTCCCATTAAAAATAGTGATTTTCCATAGCTATGTTAGTTTACCAGAGGGTAAATCTGTTCAGTGTTGGGATGTGTTTGTCGCCCCAGGCTTCTCACGTGAGGCCCGATGCGGAGCACCAAATTTTCAGCGCAAAGAATTCTTGGAATTGCGATGCTGATTTGGTGGATTCCGACGTGGAAAGTTGATAGGCATTTACTGATATGTACACATATTATATACTGGTTGGTGGTTTCAACCCTTCCGAAAAATATGAGTCAGTGGGAAGGATTATCCCATATATTATGGAAAATAAAAGCCATGTTTGAAACCACCAACCAGAATATCACTCATTAATACCATGATATCGTGAAAATACCATCAATATATCATAATATATCAATATATCAATACCATTCTTTACCATGTAGGTAACATTAATCATCCATTACCATTCATTAACCATTCATTACTCATTTAGCTGACGAAGTGCAATCTCTCGCAGTCCTGATGGCTGAGGTTTTGGGGGCCCTCGGGGGTGTCTTCAAATTTGAAAGCCACAAATGCCTTGTTTTGAATCGCTGCCACATTTGAAACCCTATCCCATTATAATATATATATATATATATATCCCATTTTATATAATATATATATAATCCCATTATATATATATAATCCCATGATCTATTCCCATTCTATTCCCATGACATTCCCAGTGACACGCTTGTGTTTTGGCCAAATGCTTCCAGGAGACACGGTTGATCCACTGCCCAATCCACCTGCCAGGCTGGTCATCTGCTGGTCATATGGAGGTTCCTGAAATAGGGGGTACCCCTAGTTATCATCCATCTTACTAGGATTTTCCATGAAATCAACCATCCAGCTAATTATTGGGGTACCTCCCTGACTATGGAAACCCCCATATCTTCAAAGCTTTGGGTCTTTCCGGACTCCATGGCCATAGGTATTTCCGAAAGATTGTTGTTTGGATGTCCCAAAGAAACCGTGGATCCAGTGGTGGCTTCAACCAACTATACCATGGTGGTGCTTCATAAGGTAAATACCAGAACCAACAAGGAGAAACATCGGCAAAAACTTTGGTGGATCATTGGTGGATCATTGGTGGCTTTCAAGATGTTTCAAGCCATCCCACAAATATCATCAAACTTTGATCAAACATCTTTGTCACTTGGGATATCTTGGGATTATCCAAGTAGGTGCCCAGTGGCCACAAATGCATCACAGCCTGGGCTCGGGCTCGCTTCCGGGGTCGATCTGTAGCTGCACCCAAGGCCATCCACTGCCCCGAAAATGCGAATCCCTTAAAAAGTGTCTTAAAATATGCCAGACAAAATATAGTTCAAAGGGGTATACTCCACTGAAATATCGTTAAAATGCCATGAAAATTGGGAGACACAGCCGGCCCTGGCGCCCATCTTACCCATCCCTTTTGCTGCGCCACAGTTTTCGTGTGCACAATAGCACAAAAATGGGAGCATTGTTTGGAATTGAAATAATAGCGAATGGATGCGAATGGATTCGAATGAGACCTTTCGGCGCCCATCTTTTTTGGTGCTGGTTTGCCAGGTGAAGGGGTACTCATCTGCCCGTGCTGACCTTGGCCCCTGCAACTGGCCATGTTTGCCGAATCGCACAGGCACGATGATGACTGTTGCATTTTCAGCAGCCGTCTGGCTTGGTGATGTTGACGGGCTGAATAGATGTCCCAGGAGTGCTCCCCCCTTAGCAAGCAGTCTTATGATATAGTAGAATATGATATTACCTTACTTATCCTTACTTCACATTCCCCTCTACCATGACGTTTGGAACGGGGACATTTGTTGAGACACACTGCCTTCGTTGATCTACGATCAGTCCCAGTCCCCATCCCACTGCTGATCAAAGTCCAACAAAAAAACAATGCGTATTTCTTTTTTGTCGGATCATGTTTCCCCTTTATTGGACATTTCTCGATTTTCAAACCACACCTATGGTCAAAATTCAAGTGCTGTGTCTCGAAGTCAAATTAAAAAAATGATCTTCCTCGCGTCGTTTCCGCCATTTCTGCAGACTTTACAATGTAAAGTTTTCATTGAGCCATATGGCAGTGTGTCAAAACCTTGTACCCCTGGTGAACATCAAAATAGCTGGTAAATGGATGTTCATCCCACTAAAAATGGTATGTATAGGTATTGATCCATACCCATATTGGGACTCAATAAATCCCAACCATTGGCACTCCTCTCGGATCCATCCTTTGGGACTCAATAATCGTCATCGTCTCTCCAAAACTTATGTCCAACTTCCAGTTGAACGTCTCCAGGCTCATATTTGGCCACACGCACTGTGCGGTACCTAAGGCGAGCTCGATTTGGACTCAGAAAGGGCTACCCGGCCTGGTAAACTAACAGTTTGCTATTGGAAATGACCGTGCTTAAGAGGTAAATCACCTATAAATGGGCCATTTTCCAGAGCAAACTGTTAGTTTACCAGAGGGTAAGTCAAAATTCAGGGACTGAAAGAAAAAAAAGTGTTGATCCGTTTTTCGTGTTAAAATGTTGGCAAAAAAACACACATCCATTTCTTGAGGGACCGCCCTATGACTCGACCAGATTCTGCCCATCTTTGGGCGCTGGATGGTTGATTTCATGGAAAATTCCGATCTAATAGCTGGATGACTTAGGGCTATCCCAAACTTTCAGGAAACATGTCATCTGATGTCATCTGTTTACCCCTTTCCCATGGCATGTTGGCATTTTGCGGATGTCTGACATGGCTGGCAACATCAACCACCAGCCATGATTGCCCGATGCATGGCGCATGGCTCGAAACATGGCTATGCGTAAACCCCAAAATGGCTGGTACATGGATGCTCATGCCCAAAATATGATACCCCCTGGTAAACGTTTACATAACGAACTGGAAAGATCCACCAGGTTCAATGGGTAAATCCACTATTTCAATGGCCATTTTCAATAGCAAACTGTTAGTCATTACCAGAGGGTATATACCAATAATATCCCATTATATAAATCACTATAAACATCCCATTAAATCACCATGTTTCATGGTTTTTGATCCATCCCCAATTTCTTTGAAACGGAGGATGTGGGTCGAGTTTCTCCACATCAGCACTAGTCACACTAGTCACTATTGGGGATCGTTTGGACAGGGTTCGTATATGGCTCAAAATTCGATGGCGCCCTAAGAAATTGGATGATGAGTACATCTATAGTACATCTATATAAAAATCATTTTTTCATACATATGATATCATATGATCAATACATGATTCTATATAAAAATCATATTTTTTCATACATGATCAATACATTAAATCAACACTACTGACCAGAATCTGCCCTCTTTTTTTCGGCCCATCAAAATCTCAGGATCGCGACCGTCCCAGCATGTCCCAGCTGCACGGAATCCGCTTCCATCTCTCGCGCTTCGGGGAGCCGTAAGAGCTCGACCTGGAGTCGCCGAAAAGCGGCTCAAAGCATGAAGATCTTAAGTGGCTTTTAGGCACATCAAAATTAATGTACATATAATATACACATCTTATATATATATGAATATATATATATATATATGTATATATATATAATGGTGTATATATATATACAATTATGTATATATATATATTTCACCACCATTTTCGGTGATGTTCCAGGGGCTCGATTCAGGCGACGGGAACTGATTGTAAGGGCACCACGAGCTATGTTTCTTGATTTACGTTAATTTATAACTCCTTCCAACTACGTATTTGCATGGATCCACTAGAATCAACCGATGTCCTTGGCGCCTTCTCCTCTCGCTGGAGCGGAGCCGCGTCGCGGATCATTTTCAGGTCCTAGCCAATCGCAGCACGAAAATATGGTGATTTTCATGGGACTTTTAATGATGATAATCATAAATAAGATTTTAATTATGATTGTAAATAATCATCAGCATCATCATTATCATCATTACTCTAATATGGTGATTCTAATGGGGCTCTCATGGGTCTGATTTACCAATCATTTATAATCAATCAACATTCTTCCACCTTTCCATAGCTATGTTGAATTGCCAAGGACTAAATGTGGTTTGCGAACATTCACCTGAAATGTTGTGTGATTTTTTGAGATGGTTTCCTGAATCCTATTCCAATCATCTTTGGTGACATCGCGACCATCCAACATCGATTTTAAGTAGCAACAAAGGGGGACAGTAACTGGTTGATTTCTTACATGGCCTCTATGGATATCGCCTTTTGGAGGTGTTTTTCTTGTACTTTTCCACCATCCTCCAACACTTTTTGTGTAGGTGAAATTCATGTTTTCACCTAAGGGCTTACAAGTGATTCTGCCCCATGTTTGGTGATTTTTTTTTCGGACCAATTTTTTCGTTGGTCAAGCCAAACCTATGAATGGTCGACAAAAATCCCACCATCATTTCCTAGAAATTGATGAAATTCACCTGCTGCCCCTACAGGTGATATCCAGGTGATATCCCTATGGTTTCACCAAGTTCACCCCTCAACGGCTGGATATCTCCGCAATTGGTGCCAAAAATCATCCAAATTTGCAACAAACCCGATCAACCCAATAATAAACCCACATCAACCTACCAGTTCGGGACGGGTTTAAGTTCACCCATAAAAATTCTTGACTTGGGGATGGTGCAAAAATAACTCCCCATCCCCTCTGTCCTTCAGCAACATGGGCGAGGTCAACACCCGGCTGCCTTCCTCCACGTGTCCCAAGGTGTTTGGTGCTTTCCGCAACGTCACCCGCGTGCCCGCCGGCAACAGGGGCTGCCTGGCAACTTTTAGGCACCGTAGGTTTGGTTTGCAACCGAAATCGAACGTGAACCCCCCAAAAAATTATGGGAGTTGACCACCGTAAAATGTGGATTTACTTAAAAGTTGAATGACTTCAAGCAAGAAAAATGTGAGATTGAACCAAAAATAACATGTCGATTCTAGGCAGAAAAATGGTGCTGTTATCCCAGCTTTGTTTTTTCTACATCCACATGTTTGTCAGTTTTTAGTCCACATCTATGTTATTCAAATCTCTACTGTCTGTCGCCTGACCTACCTCACAAACTTCTTCCGAATCAAAAAATCCGGTTGCTTCACCCGCCCCAATTTTTTGATGTTTCAACTGCTTCCACCCTATCACCTGGGGCTCCAACTTGTGCGTCACTTCCAGATACTTTTTGCTTTTGAAGCAGGGGGGGCTCGGGATGGAGCAATTCCAGGGCACACCTCAGAAACATGCTTGGCTTTGCCAGGGAAAAACATAAGATGTTTGCCTGCAAACAGATGTGTGTATATATATATATCTCAATACATATATATATATATATATATATATCAATACATATATATATATATATCAATATATCTAGGAATTATATAGGGTTTTATATAATATGATTTACAGTAACTAACACAATTCTGTGATTTTCCAGCAACAATTTGGAATTGCCAAGCGGGATTCGTCCAAGATGAGGAATCTGACCCAGCCGTTGGTGTTGTTCATCCACCGATTTCACCCGTTGGAAAATGCTGGGAACCAAAACGGTTCGGTGGTGGTTTTTTTCGGACGAACGTAGGATCTTTGTCCCTAAGAAATTAAGAAAATATAAAGGGATACCCCATGGCTTAATTGTAATTCATCTATATCATGATTTTTTAGAAAAATACAAATGAGAAGAAGCGGAATTCACTGTCCGATAATTCTTCATTCCTAAACACCACGGGATTTGTCCAGCATAAATCAGCAGGTTTGGCCCGTAAGGTGCATAACGTCCATGCGTCTCTTCATGTCATGCAGTGTGGTAAACCATGGTAAACCCACCAATTCGGTGCTCCAAAACCATCCATTTCTGGTCATTGTGGACGTAAAAAATGATGGTTTCTGGTCATGGGGACCCTTTCAACGTCTAAGTCTGGGATCGGATGCGCCACGACAAGTGACAACACACATCTCAAGGTGTTTGTGTTTCCCACAGACGCAAAAAGTCAGGTTTGACCAACCATAGGAATCCAAGAGCCGAATCCAAAGGAGTCCTACTAGGCTGTACTGAAACGGCACCGGAATAATGAATCCAACCTTCATTGATGTGTAAAAAACTAACTTCGGCCGTCTCTGAACCTCTGCTTCTTGCGTAACTTGGAAGGTGAAGGTGGTCTCAAACAGGGCCAACCACCGCTGGATCCCCCAGATTCTGTGACGAAAGGGCTCAAAGGAGCCCTTAAATGTAGGCTGCTGGTAATCATGATATTGGCATCCTCTGAATTTTGACCCAAAAACTGGGATGTGAGAGATTCCTTCAGGGCCAGGGCCCCCAACCCCAACCATCAGGTTGTGCCCCAGAAATGGATGATTAAAAAGGCTGACAACAACAAAAATCACTCCAAGATATCTCAAGTGAGCAGCGCAACCATCCTTCCAAATGTCCCGGACCACCGTGATGGCAGGCAGTTGACAGCAAGCAACGGCCAAACCTTGGACGAGAGCGGAACTAGTATCCGATAATATCCCAGAATCCCAGATATTCCCATCAAATCCTGGTTGTAGAATGTCAAAGATGTTCTATAGCTTTACAGTATACCATAGAAAATTAGAAAATTAGAAAAAGCCATGGAACAAATAAGTTTTTCTTCATTTCGTATAGTTTTTGTAGAATGTCATTGAAAAAACCTTGGATTTGTTTTTAAAAAAAAACTTGGGTTTTTCCCATATAAGCCATTCAAAAACCTTATTTTTTCCCATGGCCTTTTTTTTTGGTCGAAAAAAAAAACTTCCTCCTCATCTCCAGGCAACAGCACCATCTTCTCCAAGTCCTCTCGTGGCACCGTGGCGGCCTCGATGCTTTCATCGAAGCCCAACATCTGCAGCAAGGGATCCAAGGACACCTTGCTGCGGCGAAGTGCGATGCAACGGGCAACGGGAAGCAGTCATATCATTATATATATATAATAATAATATGATTTAATGGAGAAATACCTGGTTAATAATGGTGAATCATTGATCATATATATATATATGTATATGGATATATGGATATATATGGGAGTATTTAACCATCAAAACTAGGGATTTAACTGGATTGAATGATGATAGAATGGCTGGTTGGTGGTTGACCTACCCCTCTGAAAAATGATGGAGTTCGTGTCAGTTGGGATGATTATTCCTCATATATATTGGAAAAATGAAAAATGTTCCAAACCACCAACCAGTGTGTATATATATATATATGGAAAATATGGGATAAGAATACGATGTGATATGGAATAAAATAAGATTGGACAATATATGATAATATTGGCAATGATATGTAGTGATATAACATGCCACTTGTAATGTGGGATATCCCTGTACGTATCATATGATAGTCTCAAGTATGTGAGGTCTAATTTGTTTCAAAAACCATGAACCCAAACGCACATCACACACTGGGGGCACAGGCCATTTGAAACACCACATCATGATGCATACAATAATCATAGAGACATAGATGAACAATGATGTACATAGACGTCATGGATCATAGATCATCGCAAGATTTATTTGGTGTCCTAAAAAATCAGATTTTTTTCCCATAAACCATGGCTTTTCCCATGGATAATCACCAATAATTTGGAAACCCCAGCTGATAGTTTTATTTCATGGAAAATCGACAAAAATCTCAATAGCTGGATGGTTTCATCTGTGGAAAATCCTACTAAAAATCACATCTATAAATGGATGATACCCTCTGGTAATTTAACATAGCTATTGAAAATCACCATTTTTAATGGGAAAATCCACTATTAATGGTCATTTTCAATAGCTATGGGGGGTACCACCATGACAAAACGAAAAGCCCATCGCCGCCGCCAGGACACAGCCACTGCAGTGACTTCATCGAAACTCACCGCGGCGTCCTCGTTAGCGGACGCACATGGATGGAGATATATGGGGTATATATGGGGTGTATATGGGTATGGGTCAATACCTATAGATACATTTTTAGTGGGATGAACATCCATTTACCAGCTATTTTGAGGTTCACCAGGGGTACAAGGTTTTGACCCATCCCCATATAATTACTAAAAGAAAAGCCCATCCAACTGTTGTAAAGAAACAATAATGAACACATACAAGCTCTTGCTTGCATATCATGGGGTACCATATATGGTAATTCAACAGTTAGCTGAAAATCACCATGTTTGATAGGTAAATCATCTATTTCTACGGGTGTTCAATAGCTGTATTCTACGGGTGTGTCTGAAAATGATGCTTTACCCCGGAAAAAAATACGATGTTCATAGGGGAAAGTGATGATTTATGAATGGATGATTTCTGATGATATGGGGTAAACGGAGTAAAAAACTAGTCACAATGGGGATATGATGGGATATGATGATGTAGTGGATATAGTTCACCAACTATCTGCTGCTACGCCAACCTGGAGAAACCAGCATTGATCATTTACCCAGAATGATTGTGAAAGTTGGGGAACCTTCACAGAGCAACCACTTGAAAGAAGACATCTATGTTGTACATGATTTCTATATTGACATATAAACATATATAAACATATACATAAATAAACATATATAAACAATCATCATCCAGTCATCCACTGTTTCTGGGTCCTATCCTTTCCCTTCATCCGTGGGTCATTTAGGGATGGTGTCTCGTCAGACATGTCCCATTCTCATCTTGTATCTCCACGGTCAAATCACAATTGTCTATGCTTAAATATGGATGAATCCATCGTTGAATCCATCGTTTCTATCATTGGAAATCATCATATTCCATCATAAAATCATCATTTTCCCAGGGTTTTTCGCCATGTTCCACCCTGGTTTCAAGTGCTTCACTCCAAGGAACCCCCGAAATTTCCTCACCATCGGATGAGATCAGTTTGCAGAAGGGCACCTTCCCGCTGTCATCAGTTCGCTGTGCTAAGCGCATCAAAGGAAGTTTGCATTCCCCGTAAGAAAAAAATACGAATAATGTGGTTGAAACAAACATAAACCATCTATAAAGCATTCCCAGTCATGGGTGGTTTATGACATTTTACCCACATTACACCCCGCATGCGTTTCGGGTGTGTTTCGAACGAGAAGTTTCTTGGGTCGACCAGCCCCAAAGGCTGTAGAAATGCCTGTGCCAAAACCCTCAGCAAGCCAGCTGTGAGGGGTTAAATGTGGGCATTGACACACAGATATGAAAAGAACATGCAACATGCGTATATATATATACAATGTGAGATATGCTCTGGTGTGAAGTTCAAGATTTGTTAAAGTCAAGACGTGCTAAATATGCACGATATGACCTGGAATGATCTCCGTGCATGGCGCTCGGACAAAAAAAGGGGCGATTCACCGTGCCATTGGAGTCACAGCGGGTACTGTTCATCAACATCCAGAATGAATATGTGAAATTAGCGAATTAGAACAGGCAAAATTGTTCAAACAATGATTAGTACATATATATATATATCCTTCATATATATATATATGTATATATATATCCTCACAATGATGAACAATTTGAACAGGCAATTATTATATATATATATCCTTTCCACAATGATTGTAGTAGTTCACAAATGCACAAACCTGAAATGAGGGAGATGACGGTGGTGCCACTTTCTCAACACAATACCGGTGACTTAGCGGTACGTGGCCGTGGTTCCATTTGGGTTCGTCTAAAAATGTGGTATACCATGTAAAATAATAATAATTTTAATGGGAATGTTCATGTAAAAAATAGGTGGTATTCCATGATCGTCACAAAATCCATATTTTCACACAATATTTTTGATGATTCAATGGTAAAAATACGAGATTTTCTCAACCATCAAAATTTTTTTTCGGGTTACTCCAATAGACAAAACCAGATGACTTGGATGACTTGGATGATGACTGGGGGTAGCCCTATGACTTACGACCCCCATATGTACTGTATAGTGATATATTACCTATATAATCATATATATATAGAGTATATGACCTGTATACTAATATACTATGTAATGTTTTTTGGGTAAAGACTACTATTAATTAGATATGGATAATATACCATCTATATATTATGGCAATTACTATATAGAGATAGTATATCAGTAATACCATCTATATAGATAGTATGATATGTGGTAAGTATATTAACATATATCATGGTTTTTACTATGAATAGCTGGTTGGTGGTTTTAACCATCTTGAAAAATATTACACAATGGGAAGGATTATCCCATATATTATGGAAAATGAAAATTGATTGAAACCACCAACCAGATTAGATCTTCTTCCTGCCCATGTCCTTCGTTGGCACCTTCATTGCCTCTGCGACTTCTTTGGTGAGCTGATCTGCAGTCATCGCCATCTCCGTTCTGAGAATTTCCTGCAAGAGCAGGGGCATCTTACGACCACATATTTGTATTGTATGATGTCTGTATGTATCTATATATATGTGTGTGTGTGTGTAAATTTGTGTATGTACATATATATGTACATATATATGCACATATATATATATATACGTATATACACGTGCAAAAATATATATATATATATGTGAATGTATTTGCATATGTAATTATGTGGGGGCTGTTCTAAACCTAAGTAGTTTTTTGCGTTACTTTATCCATCTTGCGCTCGCCCTTGCGCCTTCTTGCGCTTCCCAGGGTTTTAGCGCAAAATCATATCCGAATACTAATTTAGTTT
>Ga0126342_10009073_pt1 | contig 17817 bp, 14 predicted proteins | sample Cyp1metagenome_FD_92528 | JGI IMG/M metagenome (GOLD analysis project Ga0126342, IMG submission 92528) | Coral microbial communities from Lord Howe Island, Old Settlement Bay, Australia - Cyphastrea 1 metagenome | ecosystem: Host-associated > Invertebrates > Cnidaria > Coral ... | reverse complement strand
TGCGACCTGTGTTGATGACACTGTCAATGGCACAAGAGGCTGTCGTGCGAGAAGGTGAACCCAGCCGAATCTTGGATCTCTTGTATTGCGATGTACTCTTTGATGATTGGGAGAAAATGCTCAGTGCGTGGTGCTTTCTGAAAACCAGAGCAGAGCATTATGAGTTGAGAGAAATCGAGATTGTGCGTACGCGCGATTCTTTTGCTTCAGCCCAAGCTGGTGTCAGATGTGCCGAGATGGTGGTCAAGATCAACCACTATTTAGCCACGATCCGTTTCCGTGAAACTTCTTTGACAAAGCTGGAAAGTCAAGTGGATGATGTGCACCATTTGGCAGAACAGGTGGGACTTGTGGCGGGCAGTTTGCAGGTAGATCTTTTGCTTATGTCTCGGGGGCCAATGCAGCAATCACGATTGGTAGTCGCTGTTGTTGCTTTGCTTCGGATCAGCTCATTGCTCGCAGCAATGTACCTGGGGGGGCAATACTTTGTGCGGTACAGTCCACCTTTCATCCGTTCAAACCTTCCGCAACTGATCCTAGTTGCCCTTGCTCTCAAGCAGACGGCTGAGCAGCCCAATGATGGGAGATTGCCGGATGGTGTTGCCACGTCTGATTCTGGAGGATGGTTGGAGGAGATCCTTTTGCAGCTGTTGCCTTCCATTCTTTTCTCTTTGCCATACCTGGCCTTGGCAATTGTTCTTCTGAGCGACTTACGCCGGTGTCGGTCAGCCAATGTCAAGTTGAGACCGCTGAAACCAACCCAGCTGCTCTATGAGGAGTATTTTGGAATTGAAGGCAAGCTCTATGGCTTTAAAGTTGCAGTGCTGCAGTTCTTCACAGTGATGCTGCAGACCTTTGGAAAACTCCAAATCATGGGTGCCCTTGTATCCTTTGCATTCCATTCAGCTCCAAACCATTCCGATGCATTCGAATTGTGTTTTTGGGCTTTTGTGGGCTTCCTATGTTTGAACAGCATTTATCCAACTATTTTGTTGGCCTTCCCCTCTGTGAAGTGGGTGCGCCGGGGCGCTGCGATGATGGATGCGGTTCTCGATATTGCTTACACCAGCACATACCTCATCATCACTTTGCTGGCCATCTATGACCTACAGCTGGACCAAGCCATAAATTGGGGGGACGAGGTTTCGGTGAACTACCTAGAGTTGGACCCGGCATTTGCATTCCCATCCGATTTTTTCGGTTTCTTTGCTGTCGACTATTCTCTTGCACATGTTTGCACTGTTTGCCGGGCTTTGGAGCGAAGCGATCGATCGACCTACTGGAAGAAGTTGCAAAGCTTACCGAGCTCTGCTTCCCGATCACTGCCGAGCCCATCGAGATTCTCTTGCTCAAAGAGATTTCGGATTTGTGGCAAAGCCTTGCATTTTGGCACTATATGACTATATAATTAGATAAACACAAAATGCTCAAAAGATCAAGATACATCAAGATATCTTTTGATTGGTGGAACGCTGGATAGAACAGACATATTGCAAGAAGTACAGGTAGAAAGTAAAGGTAGATAGATCCATAATAGATAGCTGGTAGACAGATAGATCATCAGGGATCATGGTCATGATAAATGGTAAAAAATTGAAGAAATAACGAAGGGTAAAAAAAACTTACTTCGAGTGAGCCTCGCCAAAACATTCTATCTGACATATATTCTGACATTCTATCTGGTATATATTCTGGCAAGACTTTCTGGCTCTAGATTTCATCAGAGTTGTCCTTTCCTCTTCTTCTTCCTGGCATTCTATCTGTATCTGGCATACTGAATGCTATATCTTCGAAGATTCTTGGTGGTCAAAAAAAACGGCTGGGAACACTCTGATCCTGCGCTTGCCGTTCGGGTCCTGCGGGGAACTCTGCGATCTAGCGCTTGCAGTTGAGGTCCGGCGGAGGAGGCGGCGGAGGAGGAGGGTAGGGTGGACGAGGAGAAGGCGGAGGACCAGCTGACATCAAATCTAACAACCCTCACCTGACAGGTGGGCAAAAGAGAACATGTGAACCATATAAATAAAGGTTGAACAAAAACAACAGGTAAACAAAAAAAAGGATAGACAAACATAGAGAAATATAGAACAATAGTAGAACAACCCGATATATATAGTTGAAAAGAAAGATGGATGGTTAGGTTGTAACATTGACAGATTGACAAATCAAAACAACGATAGACGGAGGGGTAGATAATTAGAGAGATGGCTAGAAAGGAACATTAGATAGGTGGATAGGATGATGGAAAGATTGAAATCAATAGGTAGACAGATATGTTTTTCTAAAGAAAAATAGATAGATAGATAGATAGATAGATAGAGAGAGAGAGATAGATAGATAGATAGATAGAGAGAGAGAGATAGATAGATAGATAGATAGAGAGATAGAGAGATAGAGAGATATTTCTTCTGAGGGCACCTATCAACTGTTGTCCACGCTCAAATGCGGCGACAGGGTGTCCTGCAGCTTGGAGTTCCGCGATGATGCCAATAAAGTCATCTTCATTGCTGATCCCAAGGACAAACTCTCTGATCAAATGATGGAAAGCGCTGGTAAGATCCAAATACAGGACAGCAGTGCTCATTCATCGTGCTTCAAGAACGTGTGTCCAAGTAGTGACCGAGTGAAATCCAAACTGCACCATTTGGTCTGCAAATCCTCCCAACTGTCCTTCAGCTCGGTGGGGCGTCAACGTAGACATCAAAGAAGCACGCATATAATGCCGTGGATGCGCTTCGCAACAGATCCCAGTAGCAAGATGCCACGGTAATTGCTTGCCACCTCAGTATTGCCCTTCTTGTGAATGAGACACATAATCCCACCTTTGAACTGTATGGGTTCTGCACACCACAAGTGGATTTTGAGGAGCAAAGCATAGTAAAGCTTTGCAATTGTCGGTGCATGGTCATGGTGAATCCCAGCAGGAACTGGATCAAGACCAGTAGCACGGTTCGGTGTGGTGTGGTAGTTCTCAACGCCGCTTCAAAACTCGAAAGTGAAGGAAGACAATGTGATGGGACTGGGTCGTTGGGCAGGTTAATCATAGTTTGCAACTGTCGCTGGTGACAGTTCTGAATGAGGTCCGTTTCCTCAACGGCATCGCCCATCTCAAGGTCACACAAATGTGGCACAATCTGTCCCTCAAGTGCTTCAATGCGGGAGGGAGCAAATTGGCTCTCCGTTGTTTGAATTTGGGCAAGGATCTGCGGATGATCGCCCAAAAGCGCTTCACATCACCAGGAGCAAGATGGTCTCCACTTTCAGCCAAAAGTGCCTGGAAGAAACGCTGGTCATCTCGACGTAAAGCTCCAACTGCAGTTCTGCCCAGATGCCGAAAGGTGCTCAATGCTTTGGCAATAAGGGCATCTTGCATACTGAGCAGCTTATTGAAATCGGCGACAAACTTCATAGGCACAGGGGTGCGTTGTTTCCAAGCACCAAAAAGCATCTCCAGCAGGTCAGTTCTTTGACGTTTGTTGAGTTCTGCGAGATGTGCCCTGGCATGTCGCTTCTCCAAAATCAGCTGCCACGTGTCTTCAGACATAGACTTCTTGTGCGGTCGTGGGGATCGCTTGGCTCTCTGAGGTTTCAAAACATCAACAATGACCCGCTGCAGCTCAGCAGCGTGTGAGTGCACGTCAAGCTGTGGAGGAACAGCCTCACTGTTGAGCAGTGGACTAAGATCGATGTCCTTGGTGTCCTCAAGCACGATCTTGTTGGGGTCCCATCTGCGTCCAGTGGGTCGTAGTCAACACATGCGGCTAAGTGGTCGGTCTTGGTGATCGAAGGGTCGATGTTGGTGCTAACCCAAGCCTCACAGCTGGTGGGTGCCCAAACACATGGAACACCCACATAGTCGATCCTCCGCATTTTGCCGCTGGAGTGGGACCAGGTATCCCCCGGCCCTTTCTGGTGCTCTTCGAAAGTGGCTGGAAGCCACAAACGATGTCTGTGGATGAAGGCTTCAAAAGCCTCGCCTTTGGCTTCCTGTGGTCCTGCTTGGTGACTTCCAATCGCTTGAGTGATGTTGAAACCAACAGAGGCGTTGGCGTCCGCAAGAAGGATGATGGGTCAGGACTCATAGCACTTCGGGAGAGCTCGTGTGATACTTTCCCACCACCGTTGGATTTCTTCAATGTCATTCTTCAGTGGTAGTCAGCTATGAACACATATAAAGGACAGCTAGTTGACATGAATTAACAGCTGGTTGCTGTGAAATTAACTTATATTTTATATATATATACATCCAGTGATCTGAGCACATTCGAAAAACCCGATCGAACAATTCGAAACCATGCACTGGGTTGGGATGCCGGGGTCTAGAAAATGAAAAAATGAAAAGCGTGGTTTCGAAGAAGTCTACTTAAAAATTAACATAGCATTTTGTGAAATTTTCAATCGGAGTATCCCATTTATTTTCTATTATTTTCTACTACCCAATTTTGTAAAAACAGGGACTGAGAATGCATTTTGATACGTGGTCAATATTCTAAGATATACCTGAAATTGGTTTGATGTTCGTTGCTGATTTTCTTGGGTCCGTAATTTTTACCACTTTCATAAATTCTAAAATCATGTGTGCCAACCAGACCGGGTGAACTAGCACCCGTATCTTCAGATCGTTATTGCGTGAGTTTGTGTTATACACTGGTCTGGCCCCCCTTTCATAACATACACCTTTGACATGGATGAGCTCGAGTTATTTGTTCCTTGCACTGCTCAGGTATTCGCCTTGTTTGCTGGTCACGATCGTTGCATTTTTGTTTTCGATGCATTTCTCCCCGATGCATTGGACTGATTTCAGATGTTTTCCGTGCCGCTGTGTGCAAAAAGACAACGGGACAAAGCACCTTGCAAGTTGCAGCCTTGTAGGCGTTCTTCGCCTCAAAGATGTGAGTTTGAACGAGCAAGGCATCACAAGCATTGCGCAGGATGCCTTCGCTTCTTCACGGGGCTTGCAGGTGTTGTCGCTTTCTGGCAATCGGTTGTCGTTTTTGCCTGAGAAGATTTTTGCTCCTTTGGACAGTCTGCAACTCTTAGACCTCGGCCGCTTGGGATTGCAACACGTAGGGTCAGACACGTTCCGGGGCTTGTCACACTTGAAAAAATTGTCCCTCAGCCAAAATCACTTGAAATTGTTGCCAGCAGACTTATTGCGGCCCATGCCGGCTCTGGAGAAATTATACCTGCAGCACAACTCGCTTGGTGATTTGCCTATTGAAGTCTGGGCCAACCTGTTTGGAGGGCTGGGCAAGTTGCAGAAGCTCTACCTGGCCGGCAATCGTCTCAGCCTGTTGCCTGCTGAAATCTTTTCCGGACTCGGAAACTTGCAGGATCTGGACCTGGCGAGCAACTCGCTTGGTGATTTGCCTATTGAAGTCTGGGCCAACCTGTTTGGAGGGCTCGGCCAGTTGTGGTGACTCGACCTGCGCAGCAATCGTCTCAGTCTGTTGCCTGCCGAAATCTTTTCAGGACTCGGAAACTTGCAGGTGCTTGACCTGGGGTACAACTCACTTGGTGATTTGCCTATTGAAGTCTGGGCGAACCTGTTTGGAGGGCTTGGCAGTTTGCGGCAGTTAGACCTGAGTTCAAACAATCTGAAAGAATTGCCTGCTGAGACCTGGGCCAGTTTGACCAATGTGTTTGCAAGGCTCGGCAACTTGGAACTTCTGTTGCTGTATGGCAACAATCTCAGTGAGTTGCCTGCAATTTGTTCGACTATACTTTGCTATAAATGAAGGATGCGTTGTTTTCGGCAAAAATGATAAGGCGAGGGGTGCGGAAAGGTAAAGATCACAGAGCCGGTCAAGTGACGAGCTTCCGGATTTTCACCCCTTTCCAACTAACCCCTTTTAATATTTTGAATTTAGTTTCCCAATGTTTCCTCATATTTCCTCTGCTTTGTTGGATGATTTGGGTTACTTGTGTGCAACTTCTATCATCCATTGTTTTGCAAACGGGAAGATTTATTGAACAACCGAAAAATCAAGGTATTGAGTATTGACGATTGGCACAGGAGCTGTTGCGTTGAAACCCAGAGACATCCAATTTGGTAGGCCCTACGAAAGAGTGGCAGTATGGTGGACGCATTGTGGGGATTTAATGAGAACCTATTTGATTGACGTTGGGTATGTGTTCTTGAACTCAATCTCTGGCGCGAATATTGAATGAATATTTTTTCGTGGCCAAAATCGCTGTCGCTTGTCTCTATCTTCACACGCAGTTCACAGTTGGTTCACCTCAAGCAGTGGATGGCTCCACCCAGGACACTGTTGAAATGGGAATATGGTATATCATGTCGTAAGTGAATCAGTCATTGGAAACATTAGACATGTTATTCTGGTTGGTGGTTTGTCAGATTTTGAGTAATATTATAAATTTCCATTCGACTTAGGATGATTGACTGAATTGACATGTTCTTTTATGGGATCGAAGCACCAGCCATTATTTCTTCAAGCCAACTTGCAGCAGTAGTTTCATAATTTTTAGGCGCTTCAAACGCTGGTCCAAACCGACCTAGGTTCTCGGGGCCCAATGGCCGCCTTTGGGCGAGGCGCTGTTCAACGCACGGCATGTGGATTGAGCCGCCAAGATGGTGGGACTTTGCTGAGGACTGGAGTAAGATGGGCACAGTATTAGCAACATGTTCCAATCATATGCAGTTAAAACCTTTTACCAGTTTTATCCAATTATAAACGGTTGTAACTAAGGTTATCATTTTTTAAATGGGGTTAAATTTGGCTTATAACTGGTAAAGGGCCACAACCGTAAAGCCTGTAATGAGATAAACCAAGTATTAAGCAATTTCCAATTGCGGTTCATTAGTGGGTACGCTGGTGTAATATGACCCTTCAATGGTTGGCCGATGAGATGGTTTGTGGCTATGGTGGCCACCAGTTCCGAAGATTTGGACGGATAGCCATAGGACAACTTATGACAACTTGTTTTTTCGCTCAAAATAAATTGTCCGGGATATATTCGATACATATTTTGTTCGAAACACCCGCCAACTGAGACATTTCTTCCTGACATATGTGAAGTTGTTTCACAAATTATGTTGGCAGCTGTTGGCATATTTTGCCATTTTCTCTGACATTCTATCTGGCAGTCTATCTACCAACTGTCATATATTATTCGGACAGTGTAATTGGCAATCTATTTTTGACATTCGATTAGACTTTCTTATGGGATATTCACGTATGCCGGAATTTTATCTGTCATTCTATGTGGCGATTAATTTCGCATTTTACCTGACTTTTTCCCTGACCTATATTTTAGACACTCTATCAGAGATATACTCTGGTATTTTATCGGACTTTTCTGGAATTTTATCTGACATGTTGTTTATTTTGACATATCTCCTGGCCATTAGTCATGAGGGGCTGATCCATCTGAAGTGAGCGGTGGTGATATGAGACTGGCAAAACTCCCTTGTCACCGGCCTCTTCCGCCACAAGTTCAAGTGATCCCGATCCCATCGCCGAGCCCAAAACTTGGAGTTGCTGAGTCGGTGATTTTTGTCATTCTCCCGTTGATTGATCCAACATATAGGGAATTTAGTTGGAATACCAAATCCAGGGTTAATTTTTGTGTTTATTTCCCCATTATTTAATCATAGTTTTCCATCACAAGATCTGAATTTCACAATTTTCCGTTTTTTGTTTGCGGTCCATGACTCAGATCCCGATGCCGGAAATCCGCCGGAGGCCGAAGCCTTCTGCGAGGACGAGGCGTTCTATGCGCTGAAGGCGGACGCGTCGTGGTATGTGCGGAGCCCAGGGTACCTGCTGGCGTTCCAGGTGAGAGATGAGGGGAAAAGGTGGTGCCCCAGTTTGTTGTTGGTTTCCTGGGGTTTAATGAGGATTTAATGAGATTTTGTTGGGTAATTTATCTTAGCTAAGTTGGTGCAAATAGCTCCAGTATATAACCTGGGTTTATCATAGATAGATCTATCATGATCGAACTAGGTAATGGGGTTACAAACCGACCTAGAACTGCCGGGGCACCACGCTCTAAGTGCTGAGTTCCCAGATACATCCTGTAAGAAACTTGCAAGTTTCCGCCCGGGAAAAGGCACAGAAATCCTGATGAGTTCCACGCACCCAAGGCCGAAAAGAGCCCTTTGGAGCAAGCAGGCCACGACTGGAACCTCTCGGGATGGCCCAAAGATGGTTGATTTTGAGGATCTGATGAAGAGGTTTAATATTTTGAATACCTTAATATAAATTAATGGATATCTAAGATATCTACTATCTCATTCATTTTCAGGATTTGAGTTATTTAGGATCTGATGCTGATTTTCGGAATACCTATCTATGAGCATTTACATGGCATAATGTTCCATTTAATTTCCAGACCATTGGTTTGTGCAGTTTGTAGGTACATGGAATATATATATATATACATATATATATATGTATATATATAACCATCACTAACCATCCATCCTGCCATCATGAATGGTTCTTTTCCAAGCATAATTAATCGGTGATGGTTGTTTGATGACCTGACTCCATTCAATCCATGTAACTTGACAATTCGGCACAGCTGAAACTTAGTTAAACTAATTGCAACTCCAGCTTCCAGCTCTATCCGACACCAGTGTCTCCAGTATCACCTTGATGAACGAAGATTTCAATCGAACGACCATGACGAATCCGTGCAGCCAACATTTCAGACATGGAATCTATAGTAAAATTGTCACCATCGGAAATGCAATGGTATCAATAAAGTTGCCAAATCATTGCTTTCTATATCATTCTATATCTTTCTATCATGATATCCCAATAATCATCCAAGAGACGCGATGGTTGGCTGTATCCCCTGGAATATCATGGAATATCCCCAAGAAATCACCATATATCACCAAAAATTGGAGGTTTCGATAGCACTAACAACCAAGATTCAACCTGATATATGGTGATATATGCTGATATATGGTGATATATAGTACTAACAACCAAAACGAGATTTATAGTATATTACCATGGGATCGTTTGGTTGTTCTCCCCCAGATCCCATGATTCCAAACGATCCGTGTCTGCGGGTCAGGTCGACCCCGAAGGCGCACCAATTTTGCGGGGACAGGGTCGGGTTCTGGCCATGACCACAGGGGTCCCTGAACCGGGAAGTTGGGTTAGAACCAGCAAGAAGGGTGATTTCACCCAGAAAAACCATAGGAAAAACATAGGAAAAGCATAGGAAAAGCATAGGAACATGGTAACATGGTGGTTTCACCCAGAAAAATGTGGTTTCCATGGGATTTATGGGTGATTCAAAATAGCTAAGTTGGTTTAGTTTGCTAGGCATTAAGGGTTCAGAACAAGGGGGAATCCATGATCGTTTTGCGTGGGTGGGTGCTTGCGTGCTGCCAGAATTTGCGAGTCGTGGTTTGCAAGTGGCAAATGGGTTTCAATCCCTGGGATGCATCAAGGGATATACCCCAGGTACAGACTAACTACAACTAGCAAATTCTGGCAACATCCGAGTGTGACACATCTTGCGAACCTTCACTGTACATAAGCAGCGGCCTAAGCCAATCATGTTTTTTTTGGGCCATATTTCCATGGATAGTGCAAAAGTTGGTCATGCACAGTTGGTAGGTTTCACTGGCATTTTTCTTTGTCCAGGGGCAAGTTTTCTTGGTTTGGTTGTTGAAGAAATATAGATCTGTTGCATAGATCCCCACTTGTTGCAAAGAAGGTGTGTCTGAAAATGGGCTACTCCATCAGATCCCCATTTTCTATTTGCTAAATCATCATAAATCATCGAACTGAACTACTTCGGCCATCTAAACCATGGCAAGCTATAAAATAACCAGAGGGTATAGCCCATTGTATCCCATTATGTCCCCCATTGCAGAAGGTTAGTAAAACATTGGTTTGCCTTGTTTTCCCATCATTGTTAACTTACACTCCATTATATTCCCATTATGATTGGTTTAGACACCCCATATTTGGTGGTTAATTAAATCCCCATTTCTTCAACTTCTTCGGAGGTCCTGTAACACCTTCGATCCGGACGGCCTGAGAACGGAAACTCCAGGCCTGGCTTTGCTCGTGGATTTGGTCGTTTGCAATGGAAACACTACAATACAAGATACGGAGAATCTATAGATATCTAGATGACTTTTGGGGATATTTTTTTCTTCCAAGTCATTCAATCTGTATTGGACTATTTCGAAAATAGGACTATTTCAATTCCTCGTTGAACTATGTATGGACTTTCCGTTGCGCATTCCAATCCTATAGGTCTATCTCGTATTCCAAGTCATTCGCAACCGTTGATGGGGGTTGATGACATCGAAAAATATGGCACTTGGCAACAACAACATGGGAGTTTCCCATGTCCCACTTGTAAAATCTTGGAACACATTTTAAGTCCAAAAAGAAACTCCAGGAAGACATCTGATGAACCTACCAGGAGACCAGCCCTAAGCTACGTTAGTTGGTTTGCGTTCAACCCCATATGTCCCCGTTGGGGCATCCCAGGAATTGCCAGTGGTTCTTCACCTATTCATAGTGGTTTAGGTTGTAACCTATGGTCGGAAAGTCTAGCATGTCCAACGCTGATTTTAGACGATTTGGGTATGGGTCAGTTCAGTTTGGTAAATAGAAGACAGTCTGGTTGGTGGTTTCAAACATGACTTTTATTTTCCATATATGGGATGTCATCCTTCCCAACTGATGATTCGTCATATTTTTCAGAGGGTAGGCTCAACCACCAACCAGTAGTGAATTATGGATGCTTGTTCACCAAGTCATGCCGGAACATCATAGGTTTCTACAGCTATTGCCATGGGGGGATTTGTAGACATGACGTGGCCATTTTGAGTTAAAACATGTTAAAACCATGATTTTTGCTGATGATTTTGTATGTCTGACAAAGAAAAGTGCACAAAGGTTTGCTTGCTTTGTGACTTTGTGCTTTGCCCCCAAAAAATGCTGCAAGAGTTGGTTCTGCCATATTTCTTCAACCTTTTCAAGGTTCACCATACTTTTCACCATATGGGTTTGTCTGAAAACAGGGGACCCTTAAATCCATGGGTTAATCATCATTTCCCCCACTAGAATTGCCATGAAATGCGGTATAGGCCATATGGTGCTTAAATTCCCTTTCAAAAAGCAGCAGCCAGGCTTTCATATCATATCCCATGACGGATCCATGTATGGTATATATGCTAACATTTGGGGTATATTGATGGTAAATGTTACCATATATAGCATACATGGATCCGTCATGGGTATACTCAAGCATATCATCCCAGAAAAAAACACCTGACATCCCCTGGCCGTCGCCAGGACAGATTTCGAACTCCACTGGAAACTCAGTGGCGCCAGGTGAGGGGCACTGGTGAACTTCAAAATCAGAATGGGCTACATTTGTAGGTGAAAAGCAGCATCGATATCATATGAATGTAATTATCATACGAATGTGTTTGTCTGAGAATGGGCTACACCTAGAATTTCAAAGGATTATCATGTTTTTTCCTGGTTCGAATCGTTTGAACCTGGTAATCTTGGCTACACCCCGGCCAATCGGGCCAAGGGACAGGGAAGCGGTCCATCTTTTCGGGGCATCGGAAAAACCAAGGTCTGACAGATCAGTCGCGGTTTGATGGCGGACAGTGATTGAATTCTTCGAAGAAGGGTTGACCTTGCAGCGCGAAGAATCACCATCTAAGACTCTACTGGCAGTTTTTTGGGATGCGCAAACCAGGCTACTTGGATGTGCGGGACTCAGCAATAGCATAGGGAGTAGCAATGGTGAGTTCACCCGCTACATGGGATGTTTACTTTCCTGCTCGGATATCCGTTATAGCAAACCCCAAAAAGATAGAAAAGTTGAAAACTTGGAAAATGTGGAGGAAACATCATCTATACATATCTATACCATCCTGAAAAATCCTGGAAACACTTTCTATCTTTTGGTGGGGTTTGTACGCTAACTGCTTACTATCCCATGATTCCAACCGATGAATTTTAGTGGGGTATTCCAATCAGGTTCTAGCCGGCCATATTTCGTACGGTCATTACCAACTTACTAACGATGCATCTCAACATCCAGGGAAGGTACTTAATCCCCATAACAGCTTAGCCATACTTCGTGAGAAGGTACGGCTGGATAAATATGTTTTAATGGTTAACATCTACTTCAGGTGAGTATTTCATAGTATTTCCATCTTATTAACCAAATCTATGTCTATATCCAATTATTGCTCTGTTTGACCGTTCAAGCTCCCCATGTTTTAACGCGCATCCAGCCGGGTACCAGCCAGGCTCCAGAGAGGTTCCGTTGGAGATGAACCCCACCTTCGAGGAGCCAACTTACCCTCTGGTAAACTAACATTTATAGTGGATTTACCCATTAAGAATTGTTTTATCCATGACATCCAGAATTATAATGGATATTTGTAAACTAACAATCCACTAATATGTGTTTTTTTGTCTTAATGTTTTTCCATGACATCCAGGTATTGTTGTTCCAGATACATTAACTATATCAATATAATATTAACTATGGAAAGATCCATCATTTTCAATGGGTAAATCTACGAGCCACATGGTCATTTGCAATAGCTATGTTAAATTTAGGTACATCAACTATAAATGGTCATTTTCAATAGCAAACTGTAACAAATTACCAGAGGGTACACTATAGATGTCCTTTTCCAACTTAGTTGGTTGATTAGTAGAGGGTTCCCCCCAGTCAAGAACCAATAGGTTAATGATGAGAAATGATATGCCAAACCGGCCCCTTGATTTTTCCTAAAAGGACATGCTATAAATTGGGGGTAAAGATTGGGTTAGCCAATAGGAACCCACAAACTTGGCACCCAATGGAACCCTCTGAATTCAACTTGGAACCCAAAAAGTGCAAAATCCAATAGGAACATCATCTGCAAGTTGGTAAATCCACTATAAATGTTGGTATAAATCCATTATCTTACCCATTTATAGTGGATTTACCCATCTTCAAGACCTAAGTCTTGGAATTTTGTTAGTCACGCCTCAAGGCTCTATGGTGCTAACTATTTACTAACATTTAGCCACAAAATGACCCCATTATTCAGGCACATATTCCACGTAGTAGTGGAGTGGGAGTAGTAGTGGAGTAGGAGTAGGACTGGTTTATGGCAGATATATATTTTTTTAAAGCCGTTACCAACAGACAGAAGGGGGCACCACCTGGCAGTTATAAACTGATTTGTAAATCCATCCAACCAGATATTTATCCACCAGAAATCCCAGTTGTAGTAGTGAAACAAACCAACAGAAAACCAACAGTCAACTTGGGTATTTACTCGCTGATAATCGGGCACATGGCAAGGGAAAATCTTCAGAAATGGGGATATACAGCCTGGGAAAATCATCGAACCACCAGATATAAATGGTGGGTTTTCCATTGCTGCCCAAAAGGTGATGAACAGCATGCCATGGTTAATTTCATGTCTAATGATGGATAATAATAATGGATAATAATAGTGGATATTAGATCATATAATATAATCTGGTTGGTGCTGACTGGAAGCATGGAATGGATTATGACTTTCCCATCATATTTGGAATGTCATCATCCCAACTGACGATTCGTCACATTTTTCAGAGGGGTAGGGCTCAACCACCAACCAGGTCATTACTAACCATCATTAACCATATAATAACCATCATCATTAACCATTATTATCAGTATATGAACCACATATTAACCATTGCTACCTGCCAGAATAGGGGTACCCCAGTCAGCATCCATTTTAGATTGGGATTTTCTTCTATGAACCATCCAGCTATTGGGATACCTCCAGATATAAATGGTGGGTTTTCCATTGCTGCCGAAAAGGTGATGAAAAACATGAAAACCAGAATTTTATTAACCATCATTAACCATATAGTAACCATCATCATTAATCATTATTAAAAGTATATGAAAGCCATCAGTAACCATCATCATTAACCATTATTTTTATTAACCATTATTATTCACCATATATTGACCGTTAAATTAGCAGTAACTGGTGATGGTTACTATATGGTTAATAATAATGGTTAATAATGATGGTTATATATTTAACCATTGTTATCAACCATATATGGTTTAACCGTAATAATTATAATTTAATATTAGTAACCATTGCTATCCTTATTTAACCACTATTAATCAGTTACTGTTAATATTTAACCATATTTAACCATAGTAACCACATTCATCAGTAACCACTATTATTAACCATATATTAACCCAAAAGGTGATGAACAGCATGCCACCGTCAAAAATGCTGAGGAGCTCATGAGTCCTTCGAGTCCAACTCCATCGATGCCGTCCAGACCGAGACCGGTGGGACCGAGGGAAATGGGGGGATGAGTTGAACATGGCAACTGCTTAGGTGCTGATTTATATGGAAAATCATCATTTTTAATAGGAAAACCATGGGAAAATGGTGATTTATATGGAAAATCACCATTTTTAATAGGAAAACCATGGGAAAATGGTGACTTATATGGAAAGATCCACCATTTTTTAATGGGTAAATCAACTACTGGTTGGTGGTTTCAAACATGGCTGGATTATTTTCCATTTCAAAAAAAAGGTTAAAACCACCAAAAACCACCAATTAGTATGGGTATCTTTTAATGTTTCGATCACATATATATATATATATATGTATGAAGAATTAGGGTGTAGCACCATAATCAATGTGATTATAGGGTGGGTAGGTGCATAGATGTGGTGATCATTTAAGAGACTGTCACGGCCCATCGCATGTAAGGCTAGTTCTTTGGAACATCTAAGTGGGGCACATAGCTATCCAAAGTCAAGAACTGGTTGGCTAATAGTGGTTAATAGGCTTTAAACCAACAACAATGGGAATATGATGGTGATCTGATTGGTGGTTTCAAACATGTCGACTATTTTCCATTTCATATATGGGATAATCCTTCCTATTGACTAATATTTTCAGAGGGGTTGAAACCACCAACCAGAGATTCTAAGCCACAAAACAAAATTTGGGGACATGATGATATGCACGTCATTCAGATTTCTGAAAAAATACAAGTTTCATAGCGCGTAACGATTCATTTCTCTTCTGAGTGGGGATTCAAACAACAAAGCCGGAAACGGAAAAAAAACATGACCTGCGACCATTGCAATGTGACGGGTTTCCTCGTGGCTGAATGCCTGTTGCATGTCTCAAGACACAAATCACAGCCGGAACCGCATTTCCGTATTGAAAGATATCGGATGTTTGTTTTCCCTGCATCCCTGCAGTGAAAGCCTTTTCATTTCCCAGTTATGAATGGGGTTACCATTCCATAGCTGGGGTTATAAGTTATAACTTATTACCCATTTACCCTCTGGTAAACTAACATAACTATGGAACATCACAATGTTTAATGGGAAGATTCACGAACTTTCTATGGCTATGTTCAATAACTATGTAACAAATTACCAGAGGGTATAACTGGTAAGTTGGGTCATAACTTCGTCTTCCCATGCCTCGATCCATTGATCTGGTGTGAGCCTCCAGATTAGTCATTAATCCCATCCCGGATCCCCCCCGACAATATTAGATACCCCGTAAAAATTAAATATTCTGGTTAATAGTCAATGGTTAATAGTGGTTAATAGGCTATAAACCAACAACAATGGGAATATGATGGTGATCTGATTGGTGATTTCAAACATGTCGATTATTTTCCATTTCATATATGGGATGTCATCCTTCCCATTGACTCATATTTTTCAAGATGGTTATTGCACCATTAACCAGAATTCAGATATAGATAGAAGTGTGTTCTTGTTGGGGTCCCTTATTCAGGCTATTTGGATCTACTTAATATGATCGGGAAATGGCATTGCGGTCTGGCAACCTGAACTGACTATTTGTCCCACACCTAGTCACTTGCCTTGTCTTTCTTTCAAACAATACAATCTTATTGGATTTAACAATTTCGAAAAAATGATACATCCCCATACGCATTGCTTTGAAACAATGGAGTACTTCCTGAAAGTCTTTCTAGTAATCAAACAATATCAAACATGGTTTGCTGGAAGTTCCATCTTTTACATAGTATCCATGATTGCACTATTTAAATTCCCATATTTATAATAGGTGATTTCCCAGCAACCAGTCATGTTGATGACCCCGCACTGCGGGTACAGGTGGATCCCAAGTGGCAGCGTATCTGTGAACGAGATCTTCCTGATTTGGTACCTCGTCGGGTGTATCCCAAAAAATGGAGGTTTCCATAGTCATGGGAGGGTACCGCAAAATAGATGGTTTATAATGGATGGATATGATTAATAGATGGTTAATGATGGTTAATGATGGGTGATCATGGCTTTCCATGGTACCCCCATGTCATGGGGTTACCCCGAAATATCGCTGGATGGTGAAAAATTCATGGAACATCCGGTTGATGACAACTGGGGGTAGGCCTATTTTAGGAAACCATATTTCGAAATGGGGAAGATGATGACATACTTTGGACTCATTTTGTTATGCCACAGAAATCTGACACACTTTTTTGGGTCGAGTTGTCAGCAGCTTTGGTGACATGACATGGTGAATCTCTACAGGACATTGAAAAACATGTCGCTTCCATGTTGCAGCTTAGCCGTAGATCTCATGTTTTACATACATAAATATATATATATATATATTAATATACATGTATATGGAACCATGTGTGTTTACAATATGTATATATATATATAAGTATGTATATATATATATATATATGTCTACCATGTGTGTTTAAAACGACAATTAGCAGTTGTTTGGCTTGTAAAATCTAGTTTTTGGCAGATTAGTTTTACACATATTTTAGAGTTGCCTTGCCAGTTAAATCCCATATACATATCTTTTGATCAATTCCGAAGTTGTTTTTTCCGCTTTACCGGCTTTCATTGTTGTTAAAAAACTTGACATCGAACCCCATTTGATTTAGTCAAGTGGGGAAAACAATTTTCCAACACCAATTTTTGGAGTCCATGTTCAATTTGGGATGTCAAATTAAATAGACATCAACTACGTACATATAAAGATTGTAAATGTGGATCTTTTTCTTCCAGACCTTAAATCAATGTATCTCCACTTTTTCGAACTAAACTCCCGAGTCTAAAAGACGTTTCGGCCGCTGATGTCCACGTCGTTTCCCAACGAGGTCTGCGTTCCACGCAGCGCCATGCAGCTCAGCAGCTTTTGGAAGTCCAAGGAGGCGGTAGCCGAGAAAAGGGGGATGTGATAGGGATGTATATAATTGGGATATATTGGGATCTATTAATGTAGGCTGCCTAATAGCAAAACCCCCCCTAAAAAAAAAAAAATAGGGGGGGGTCAGCATTCCAATAGTAATTTTTTGGAACCTTATGGCTGGGATCATGATATGTATCTGATAATTCTCGAGTGGCGAAGAAGAGATTGGCGAAGAGTTGGCAAGGCGGAAGTGGACATGGAAGTGGGGGCAGAGGTGGTGGAGGCGAAGGAGGAGGACGAGGAGGAGGAGGAGAGGAAGTAGAAGAAGGAGAAGGAGAAGGAGAAGGAGGACAACAAAATTGGAGTTGCGGAAAAAAGTTTCCACTATTGCCATGCCTGTTGCAGGTTTGTTAGGGCTTGCAAAGGGGGTACCCTTTGTGGACCTGTTTTCTTCAATTTTTATATAAGAGTTTAATAAGGAAATCACCTGTTTTGGAATGGGATCAGATTTCTGGAATCTAGGCTTTTGCTAATCAAAAGTGAAGGCTGCTTTGAAAAGGATTTGCTTTACTTGACTCTTTTGGCAATACTAAAAGTAAATGGAGCTAATTGACTTTTAGTAT
>Ga0126342_10009072_pt1 | contig 17818 bp, 19 predicted proteins | sample Cyp1metagenome_FD_92528 | JGI IMG/M metagenome (GOLD analysis project Ga0126342, IMG submission 92528) | Coral microbial communities from Lord Howe Island, Old Settlement Bay, Australia - Cyphastrea 1 metagenome | ecosystem: Host-associated > Invertebrates > Cnidaria > Coral ... | reverse complement strand
TAGTGAGAGAGATCAATCACCTTTCGGTGCATCAGTGGCTTCGCTTTGCCATCCCTGATTCACAACAACCAATCTCTCCTATAGGTTTCCTATTTTTGAAACTTCCGCCACCGCCTTGTGCGGCACTACTGGTAGCAAACAATTGCAAGCCTTTTTTCGATTTGATCCCTGGACCGGTGGTGGAACTCCTTTTGTTCTCATCTTGGGGCAAGTTGTGAGGATGTCACCCAAACACGAGCAGCTTGTGGTCACCTGGTTGGCCTGATGATTCTGAGGCTTCGACAATCAAAAATGCAGTGGATTCGATCCCCGAAGACGTGCTCTCGGCTGCAGAGTGGGTGAAAAATCCGCTGTCCTTGAAAAGTTTAAGGGATGCCCCGAAATACATGGAAAACATATGAAAACATCGGTTTTGCTGGATAAAGCTGGGTGAATGGTCGGTTTCTGTGGGTTCATTGATGTTTGGGCCATCCTGACGGGGGGGAAGTTCCATATCCTGCACTTTGGTTTTGTCCAAAAGTAGGTTACCCGATATCCAATGATTGATCATCACACTTTCCATTGAGATGACCAATGTTGAAGCCCTATTTTCAGACACAACCTTCATATCTTTGCGAAACTGTTGGTTATATCATCTCCAGTAATTACATCGCAATTAAGTCACGATGAAATCCGACATTGTTAAACCCTTCCCCGACACAGAGAACGTTTCCCTTCAAAAAAGGCCTGGCTTAGCATTGGAATCCATTCATTCTGGGGCCCAGTGCCATGACGCCCAGGATGTGTCGCCATCGGTGTCTGACGAGAGCCTGGAAGATGACTTCTTCTGTGTGAAGGCGCCTTCGCTGAATGGTTGGTGAAGACGGGTCCATCACCTTTGTTTTTCCTTAGACTTTGTGGGGTTTCAAGATGTTTTAAGGGAACCGTATACATACATACTTTTTGCCACATTTCCGTGGGGGGAAACATATTCTGCAGCGGAAAATCAACATGTTTTTTTGTAGGCTATCTAAAGGCCACGAGGAGTACAGTCAGATCTTTGAAGCCTTGAAAAGGTGCTAAATCACCAGAGGCGGATTGAGATGGCACTGCGACTCAATGCTTTCCTTTTTCATGGCATCCCCGGAAAAGGATGACCATTCCCAGTGAATGAGAGATATATCATCCATTCAACTTGACCACCAGGTTTCTTCCAACAAATCAGATGATGCTGACAAGGCGGGATGATCGTCTCTGCAACTTGAAGACTTTGATGACGCCATGTTCAGAGTTGTGCAGGTCATTTGAAGTCCAAACATGCCCAAATACAAAACAGTTGAAACTAAACATGTAAAGAAGCCTACATTCCACCTTGACATGTTCATTTTCCCTCATTCTGGGTGCTCCGAAAAGCCATAGATGCCATACAAAAAGCGCCGAACACCACCAGCTCCGTTGCAGGCGGCTCGCTCAGTGGAGCTGCTTCCGGACGCAGCACGCTTGCCCGGCTGGAAGAAGTCGGGACATCGGCGGGTTCTGGGCACCCAGCGCAGCGCCGGAGGGATGGGGAAGTTGATCCCATGGAGGAAACAATGGTTGAAACAATGGTTGAAGATTGGGGGCGAACATGGCTTCAACATCTGCAAAACATGCTTGAATGCTGGAAAACAATGGAAACAAATGATCAAACAATATCAAACACATGGTGAACGACAATGGTGGAAACATATGGAAACATGTTTTCTTTAAGCAGAAAATTATACGGAGGTCTTATATGAATCACGGGTGTGAGGGAATTGGGGGACACCCAAACATCAACCAGAATCGCCTTCTTCGTACGGAGGCAAAAAATTGGTTTAGGATCATTCCACTGCTGGCTACAACCCTGAGACCCCCAGGATGGGTGTTTTCCACTGGGTCAAATGGACACCCGGCTGACCCCTTGGTGCCCTTGAGGGGGCTGTTGAAAACTGGTTGAGCCGAGGTATGGACCCTGGATACCTCCGCCACCCTTACGAAAGATGTGGTGCCCGTGGGCATTGGCTTCTCGAACGGGGAGCATTCTGCTGAGCAGGCTGGGAGCAAAGAAAGGGCTGTGGCTGAAATTGATTCTGAAAGTTGGGTGAAGCAGGGTGAATTATGGTGACCCCAAAATGACCGAGATTGCATTGTTTGACCATTGAGGCATTGAGCTATGGCTACTATGGCTATGATCCAAGACGATGCCCTAGTCACAAGTATCAGTCACATGGCAAAGGTCCCCTTAGAACGGGGCCCAAATCCAGTGGTAAAAATCATGGTTTTTCATCAATTTCCCCATTGGAACATACGGATTATAACAGGATATAACAGGCATTTTGGAGTCTACCCGTCTATTTTTCCCCCGTGAGACAAACCCACACAATGGGCCTTTTGGCGAGGCATAGGCAGAGAAATGAACCAAATGCGAACGCGCGTCGCGTCGTGGGAATGCCACGACGCCATTCGTCCGGCCCCTCAGTGGTCGCCGGCGTAGCCGGCAAAGGGAATCGAAGTTGAGGAGAGTGGAGGAGCAATGACCACTGGATGATTTTGCAAGGCATGTGAAGGATACATTCCTTGATTGTTTGAAACTTGTTTGCCCTCTACGTCAAGACAAGATGTATTCTCAATGGCGGGAGACTTCATCCTTTGCTTCTACAAATGGCATTTCCAACACATTGGATGATTATCCCACTACTGTGGTTGGGATGGGCGACTGAACCACCAACCAACCATCAATTTCTCGTATCCCTCCAGCAATTTTTGCGGAAAGGAACCGCCCGCACATGTTTGATAGAAAAATCACCGCCCGAACATCGTCATGTCTATTCATATTCCCATTACATTCCCATTATATCCCACAATAATCATTATGATTGCATTCTTTATTAATCATCTTGAAAATACATTATATATCTTTATACACACTTATCACTTGTCACCTTCTATCATAGCTATGGAACAGAGCGTATGATTTGCCAATGAATGAAGGTGTAAACCGACGTCCCGCGACGGTGCGGGACCCGGAGTTCAACAACAAAGCGGTACTGCTGGGAAAGCTTGGCGTATGGGATGTTGAACATATATGTATGATATCTGTATGATATTTCTATGTATATATATATACATACACATACACAAGTAATTTATTCTATAAATGTCATATGCATAGTAAGATTAGATACTAGATATAGTAACGACACATGATATGAAATCGTGGCATCAATGGATTTTGGAGAGGGGGTCAACAGCAATACAACATGAATGTTTGGGTAAACCTTGGTAGAGGGTAAATCAATCATACACAGCTAGTTTTTTTTTGGCATATCTGAGAATCTGAGATGTTGCAAGTGTTTCATGTTTGTGGTGTAGTGTAGGAAGGGTAATTCAATGGCTAAGGTATTTGCAATGTTTGTTGGTGGAGCGGTTTGAGATTGGTCCATGCCAACACAGGATGCACTCCCTAAATCGGAAGCGTGAGCAGCGTCACTTACTGTACATAACCAGATGGTCATAGGTCAAAATTAAAGATCTTCAAAACGGGTAGTTAAACATCCCAAGAACATTAATTCACTTAAAGTTTGGATGTTTTGAGCAGTTTTTTCGTCCCACGACCAGAGCTCGCTGCCCTGCTTCTTTCGTGTGTTCCAACCTCCTGGATTCCCAGCTGCTATCACCTCAAACTCGAGGCTGAGTCGTCCGTGGGAGCGACGTGAAAGTTTATGCAGTCATAGTAGTTGGATACAGGGTTTCACTTACAGATCCCTTTTCTGGATGCCGAAGCGAGCGGTTCACCTGGGACCTCGAACGCTTCCGCGTCCAAATTTTCCCGCGACCTGGAACAGTCAACTGATGTAGTTCTTATGTCAGGTTCAAGTTTGGATGGACTTTGTGTATTTGAGAGTTTTTTTATAGATTATATGTCCTTTATATATGTAATATATATATATATGATAAGATATATGATACAATAATATACAAAATTTAAATGACCAAACAGTTTTCCCATGAGTCCAAGTAGGCAGTGAAACCCTGGCTTTCGCGATCAGCTGAAGTTGTTCGTGACCAGCTGCCCTCCAGACATTCCGCAGAGATTTCTGCGTGCGGCGGGCGGTGGCACGGGCGCTGTAGCTAAGCCAATGACAGAGCATTGTGAGCCGAGCAGGGACAAGTTAAAACAAAGAATCTGCTGGAAACATTGGTTGGTTCAAGGAAAAATCATAGAAACTACCGGAAAGCATGCTTTTCCCCAGCAACTGAGGGTCTATCAGTTTTCCCCAGCAACTGGGAGCGCCGGTGCCCATGGGTGGAGGAATTATGGGTCCAAGCATAGCGACCAGGAGGGAGCTGTGAACCCCAGGCAGCTAGGGAGCTACAGGTTTTGTATCAAGTTGGGACACCCTCACCAGCAGATGCAGATGAGGAGCCCTGTAAGTATATACACATGACACACAACAAAATATTCATTTATTTCTGTATGTGTACACATATATATATATATGTATGAGGTGGTGAACCCAATGCAAAACCATTTCCAATTTTACCAGAGATGGGTGATCTAAAGCATCCACAATTAGAGTTGGAGATTCATTGTTGAGTTTACCACATCACCACATAGCAATTAACATGAAAGTATGATTGTATGCCATGTTATGTTGTCTTATGTTATTTTATGTAATGTAATGCAATGCAATGTAATACATTGTAATGTAATGTATATAATGTGATGTGATGTCATGTTCATTTCATGTAATGTCATGTTATGGCAATTGGCGGAGTCAACAGTCAACACAGCTCAAAATGCTTATCGCTGGTCATCGCAGCCAATTCAGGCTGAATCGTAGACGATACGATCGTGATCACTGCTGTTTAGTATAGTATAGGTGTTACGCAATCTTCTACCCATGGCATTTGGATATGTAGAAACATGATCATGTGGATAATTGAATTTGTGAATTTTAATAATAATTATTATTTTTTAAATATTCTTTTTATATCTCATTTGTTCAGTATATGATCGATGTATGGATTCATTGTGACGACAGAATGCAGGCAGTTCCCTGGCGCAGTTGAGTATCCCCCAAACATTGATGGTTCATTGATTCATCGTTCCCCAAGAATGGCCATAAACGGGTGGTTTTTTCGGGTGGAAAAAACCGGTAGGCGCCGTCCCAGACCCAAGAATTCACCCAGCGCCATGGATCCGTGGTCGACTTGGAGAATTTGGCGAGATGGTGGTGCGATGTGGCAGGGCAGGGCAGCGAAGCAAATCAGGAGCTCTTCATTTTCAAACCCTACAATGTTAGATGGTTTAGGTCTGTTTAGGAATTTGCGAGAGAAATTACTTACTTTTTGGGATGCACTCAGTCAAATAAGAGGCAGTCAAAGTCCGACCTGGATTTCAGTACACGTGTGCATCCTCGGCCTCGCAGGCATGATGCACGAAGTCTCATGACTGATCAATCAATTAGGACATTTGTATCGACGGCTGATGAACAGAACAGGTGGACGATGTGCCCCACTTAGGATGCGACGCGATTATGGGTGCTTACAGATTATTTCATCCAATCAACTCCACCAGTGAAGGTTTTTCTTGGCAGCTTGGTCGCTGGATATCCGAATATTGGGTTGGTCAAATATATTCAAACATGACCAAATAGATCCAACTAGTCAAATCCACATTTTCGCCCGATTATACCAAAATATACCAAAATTTTATGTACTTGGTTTATGCAGATCAGAAGAGGCTGTTTCAAAGGCTGCTGGATGCGGTGACAGGAGCCGACGCTATCCCCATTAAAGGAAGCATTAAAGGCCCCAGAAAATATCCCGATAGATGATATACCCCATATAATATCCCCATGATAGTGACAAAATTTCATGATAGTTCGAGTTTCATGAGATTGTTACATCCTCATTATATCCCCAGTATATCATATATATATATATATATTCATATTATATCCCCTACAACTATCACCACAATTTATCACGTGAAGAATGTCATGTGGTAACTCATGGGGATTGTAGAATAATAGTTATCCCCGGTTGATATCCCTATTATACTATGTGGATATAATATGATCCTGCCATAATCATCCTACCTCGTCATATCCCACATGTGAGGTTTCTTAAAATGGATCCCCCAAACCATAGGTTTCAATAGGTTTCAATAGGTTTCAATACTAAAATGGTCCATGACTTGGATGATTTGGGTGCCAGGTCTGCCTTGGCTGCGCCCAGCTGGCGCCTGACTTTCGCTGCAGTCACTGCCAAGTGGCCAGCTTCTGTAGCAAGGCGAGGTCGCCCGGAGAAATGGGGACTTAACCACGAAAAATAATAAACACTTCGGATTTAATCAACCAAACTGTGGATGCAATGGATTGGTTTGAGGGAAATATTCCGGTTGAGACCTGTTTTTTAATTTTTTGGTCGGGTTTCTACTCTTGACTTTCCCTTCAACCATTTTTTCCGAGATCCGGAAGATGCTGGGGGAACACCTCACTTCACTTCACGTGCAGCGGTCACATGCGTCCATGCTAACTGAGTCAAGGCCACATTAAATGTAGCCCAACCTGTCCAAGAGAGCCCTGAACAGTGCTCACTGCGCCCCCTCAGCACTATGCAAAGAGGGCACAGTCCCGACAGCAGCACAGCCGATCCCCACCAAAAGATAGAAATCACACGCAAATCACAAGTGAACCGGATCAAACAGGCTACACGAGCGTCAGGACCAAACGCAAAATCATTTCAACATATCAGAAAGTCAATCAAGAAAAGTTTGCGCATCACGCTCCAGACCACCTTTTGGCTTCTGGCCGTAGAGCGTCTTACCACCACAGTTCTTGACATGACGTTCAACAATCTGCAAAACAGGCCTCACTGACTCACTGGCAGCAACGCAAATCTTCATCTTGGACTGGTCAAGGCACTTCTTCACCCTGCAGACATGCGCACTGCATGCCACAATAGCAGGGCTGTTGCAGTATACGTCTCCTTTTCTTGCTCAGTAGCTTGTGTGTACAAGGCCTCCAACAAGGCGATCCATGCATGGTAGTGTGGCTGACCGTTTGGAAGGTTCCCGTTAGAAGACTTAGCTTTCTCGGCCTCCCCATTGAAGGTTCGTGTGGCCGTGCAACGTCCCTCTTTGAGGGAACGACTGATGTGATTGTGAGCTGACTGGATGTTGGAAAGCACATTCTTACACAATGGTATGATTTGTGACGACAAAGATAGCAACAGGTGATATTTCATCATGCGTGCCGCCTTTTGTAGAACGCGGCCAGAGCACGCACAGTGGAAAAATCTTGGCGGCACTGGGTTCCATCTGCCAACGTCCGATCACACAGAAAAGGTCGCTCTGGTTCAGAAGTTTCACGTGCACTGCAGCAGGGTCCACCCATCCAGGTGGCTACAGGGTTCAGCCTCCTACGTACTTCAGACATGCCCACGGCGAGAAAATTGAGGAAGAAATTCAGTAAACACCGAAACCACGCGATCTTGCAATAGGTCAAGCAACCCTTGTCCAGCGTCAAGCTTGCTGAGGCTTTCAATATCTGAATAAAACTGCTGAGCCCAGGCATTTGCCGAAGGTAAAACTTTACCATTTGCATCAACTGTATCATGCAATTCAAAGCCCATCCTGCCAAAAATTCCCCAAAGAATACATGTATGTATTATGTTTTTAAATTATCTCCTGCAAGCTGCTGGTACCAAGAAAGCCGTCTAATCTGCAACCCAAGCTCACAAGGACAAAGGCCCCAACCATATCCAAACAGTTTTTGACTTGCAGGCTGTAATTTTGATGCTGCCAGCTTCCAGAACTTGCTTGGAGCACCCTTTGCCCTGCATGAGCTTGCGAGCGTGTCGGAGAATCAATGTATTGAGTTGCTTGTATTTGCCTGGTTCCAGGACAAAAGTTTCAAGGCCTGACAAAAGAACAGAATGCACAAGTGCAGTGTAGAACAACACCTTCCCACGCTTGGACGATACAGACCTGTATCAAAAACGGACCATTTGTGCCCACTTCCGTTTTGCAGCATAAATGCGTGCACCCACCTCATCAGGATTTTTCCTACATATTGTATCCGAGCTCCCAAATATCGCACAGAAGGCACAGCTTTTCCGGGCAAGAACTGGTTCTGGTAAACCGTGTGATAGCACGAAGAACTACTCTGCCCACTGCCCGCCAAAGAAAACAGCATGCTCTTGCTTTCCAACATTTTGGACAAGGTCAATTTCCCATAGTCAGCAATCCAGGCTGGAATTTCCAATTTCAAGTGCAAGACGCAAATCTACTGGATTTCTTCCCACTGTGATACGACTAACATTACCCGCAAAGGAAGACAACCCAAAGTTGCCTGTCGACAGGCCGAGCCACCAAAGCCAGAGCAGCTGAGATGGATTCGGCTGATTGACTTGGAAAAGCATTCTGTACATCATAAAAGGATCTAAGAATCTAGCGTGTGAAATCTTTCTTGCTCCCAGGCGGCTGGACAACACGGCTCGTTTGTTGGCAAATGGGTTCCAGTCGCGATCTCTGCCAAAGATAGCCAGCAGCATATGCTCTGTGGCGTGTTTGGCCTTGTTTCCGCAAATGCTTGTAATACGGATCCGCAAGGGTCCAGGCAGCTAATGAAGCGTATGACCTGACAGCCCGGTTTGCCATGCTTGTCCAATTGGGCAGACATACCGCGCTGCCATTGTTGGGGTGTTCGCTGCCAACGCGGGATGGACAGTGTGAACACCGCTCGGCCAGAGAGGCTTGATGGTATTGAGGCTGGAAAAATTGTCTCCAAACTTCTGCTGCGGCAGCCCATGGTGGGGCAGCCTTGCGTAGCTTTGCTTTATGGACATGAAAAGCCATGCCATGGAAATCCGCATTGGCAAGGCTCGCCACTTGCCTATCTGTAAGCCGAGGATCATGTTCTTGCTCACACTTAACTTCACACATCTGTTCTGCAAGCGGTGGCCTTCTTTGCTGGGAATGGCCAAGTGGGCAGACCAATCGGCAATGGACGGTCTCGCTGTAACAGGTTTGTTGTCCACGCGCTTTTTTGGACCAAGATTCTTGCCTGAAAGACGACGCGCAGTTTTCCACATGTCAGCAAAGTCTCGGCGCTGCCAGGCACTGTTGAAACCTTCCAATTGTTGGCAGTTTTTTTTTGCCGATCTGGTTTTGCAAGATGGTCGAGATGGTTCCCAGCTTTCCAATATTGAGCCAGCCCCCTCCATTGTTGTAACAACGCGGACAAAAAATCTATGGAAACACTAGTTTGACAGATAGCAGAAAAACGCCGTTTCCTCGGAAGATGTGCCAAAGTTGCCCTTGCAACCACCATTTTCTCATTCGCATCTTTTGTGTTTGCTGGGTCAGTGGCATGCTTGTTTTTTTGCTTGTAGCATGCCTGCGCAGCTTCCACCACCGCAGTGTTGATAATGTTCCACACTGCGTCTGGTGAGGAATTCCTATGTTCATGCAAATCTGTCTGCGGCAGCGCTTGTTCACATGTTTGTAGCAGTCTTGCACGGCGGTGTCCTTGCAAAACACCCTGTGCCAGCGCATCCTGATCCCATTGAAATGCTGTGGTGAAAATATCATAAGCCAACTTGTGCCAAAAAGAGCGTTGCAAAGGCATGTGGTCCTTTTTTCCAGCTGCAGGAATGATTTGTAAACGTTTGCCTGCAGCAAAAAAGACTTTGCAAGCCTCAACTCTGCCCAATAAGGCTTGTGGAAGGCAAACATATAGTCAATTCGACTGTTGTTGCCAAACTGTCCGTAGTAAGTGTCGCCAGCTGGGAAAAAGTGTTGACAGCTGCCATGGCCTGTGCAGAAAGAAGTTCCCGTAGCTTCCTGCCATTGTAGTTTTCAACTGCCTGATGGTCTGGGCCAATGCAGGGTTCAGATTCGCCTTGCCCAACTCTGCCACTGGCATCCAAGCAAAGAATGGGGACACATCTGCTCGGCGCTTGTGAAAGCGCATGGTATATCCAAGCCCGCACCCTGTCGCAATACTGTCTTTCTTGTGCTTTGTGCGGACTAACTCAATCAACATCGCCTCGTTTGAGACGAATGGCTCTCCCACCCGATCCAGAAGCTCAGCTGGGAAGTGGACACGCGCCAAATGTTTGAAGGCGAAAGCTTTCCTTTCGGCAATTGCGATTCCAGAGGCCTTGCCTGCCGCGGAAGTGCAACCCCATTCTACCTCAGGCGGCGTGATAAACCATTTGAAAAAGGCATAGTCGAGGTTCTTCTTGATGGTCCCTCGCGGTTCCCACTGGTCAGGACAGGCATGGAAACACTCCCATTGTGGAGCGTCATTTCTTACAATGCTCTGTCGCTTCATCAAACACGCAGGATGCGCCACATTTTGTCTGATCTTCGTTGGAATAGTTTTGTATGCATCCAAGGCAGTCAAAGACGAACCTATGAGCTGGTTTTGCAAGACACAGTTGGAGAATGGGGGAACACTATTTCAATACACAGGAAATATGAGTTGCGTTGTTCATTTTTGACATACCGTTTTGATTCTTGTGGCACTGCTTGTTGTGTTTTATTTGGGTAAATTTGATCTCCTGATTTATTGAGGTATCATGATCAATTTCGTTTTTATTAAGATATGATGCTGTATTTTGTAATGGGTAGTTGCATATGAGGGGTAGAGGGCCCCAGATCAGCTGGTCATTTTTTGAACCATCCAGATTGTAGGGCACGCCATTTTGACGGGGTAGCTTTATTTGTCCACCGAATTTACTGGGAACTAGTAAAATACAGTGAAACACAGAGTTATCTGACAGTACTGTACATTTGTACATGTGATACTTGTAGAAGTTGCATGTAGATGTACATGAAGGTGTACAGACATATCATGACATTGTTTGATTATCGCGTGATATTATTCTGGAATGATATGATATTAAATCGATAATACATGTCACTTTATGGTCGGATAGTGTCGGATACAGGGTGGTTTGAGACGATATGGTATGACATGAGCGCCCCTGGGATGATGCAAGGGTCATCCTTGTCATGCCTTGTCTACATGATCACAATGCGATCATGTTTTTCTTTCTCAGCATTGTAGTAACTATATATTAAACGTCTTCAGGGTGGAAAAACACATGGTGCCCATCCATGCATATTTACGTACATGTACATACATATTTAAACACCTACCGACCTGACTACATCCCGTGATCATAAACCATCATAAACCCAACTTGCTGTGGACACATCTACAACCGGCAACGAGCCACGTACGTTGGCACCTGTCGAGGCATGCCAGCAGCGGGTCGCAAAGCAGCATCGGCCCTTCTGTGGGAGGCCCCAAGGCACCACTCTGACTGGAAAAAAAATCGTTTTAGGAACCCCCTCGGCAGTCTCAAAACAGGGAGCAGCAAATCCGTTATTATATGTTATTATATGTTATTATCATTTTCGAAATGGTCATAGTTTGGGTAACTAGCCCCCATTCTTAGATAAATCATAACAAAACCATATTGTTGGTCACATTCCCATCAGGACCCCTCTGGGCAGCTGCACCAGCATCTTAGGTCGAGTTTTACCTGTCCCAGCAGGGGAACTCGGAGGGCCAGGGTCAAAAACACAGTTGCTTGGAACCTTTGTTTGGATCTTCTTACTGGAAAAGGGCCCCTGGAACAATACGCACCTTTTTTTGAACCCAGCGTTGAAGCGTTGCCAACAGGTTTTGTTTCCCAGGGCTTGCAGACATTGCCGGTGCGTTTAGTGTGTTTGTGACATCCACTCCTGACTTCAACACCCACCCGTATCAATTTATCCAAACATGGGGGATTTATACAACTTAACCAATAGAAAATGGGGGTACCAAAGCAACGTTTTGATTTACACCTGACAAGAAAAGGGAGAGATCCCAATGGACATTTTAATGCAGGCTGAAACCAACCATCATGAGGATCTAATGGGATATGGTGGGGAGATAAACCAACATGTGCATGTACGGACTTCTCCAAAAATACGGGATTACCTCCACGTTACGACCATTCTCATGGAAAACATTATGATCAACCATGAAATTTGACTTAAGCTGGAATGGGATGGAATGGGACGGAATGGGATGGAATGATTTGAAATCTGCTTTCTAACGATCCTCTACTGCAATTTGTCGGATACAACTTAACGTGGCGATCCTAGAATTGATGGTTCAATACTGAAATAATTCAACCATATTCATTTTCCATGTTTCACCTATATCAACGATATCAACATCTTAAAATCTGTGGAATCCCTGGGATCTAAAAATTTTGACACCGTAATGACAGGATGGTGAAAATGCCGAAGCCTGGGGCTGGATGCGGGCTTTGGGCATCTGCCAGGTCGGGGGTCACGTTGAAAAAGAGGGTGTGATCTCAGAGCCAGACTCAGTAGACACCACTGAAACTCAGGCATTCAATACCCACTGATGGATGTGAAGAGCAGTCTCCATTGCACAGGATGACCTTGGGTCTGGACAGCGACCTTTCTGCGAAGATGAGGCAGGGGTGTCGCCAGCGTTCCCACATAGCGGTATGGCTGTGGCTTCGGTATCGGATGGGTATGAAAATGTATCAATCACTCACAGTGTGATTTACCATGATTTACCATGATTTACCATGATTTACCATGATTTACCATGATTTACCATGATTTACCCATTTTTCTGGGTTTTCCCATTAGCGGATGGATAAAATCCATGCCACAGATACCATGTTTAACGACCATGGCTCCTCTAGAGGTGCACCGTTGGCGTGACAGTGGCAACATCCCGCGCTAATGTTTAACAGATCTACAGATCGTTACTAATATAGTCTATTATGCATATAATTATACTGTACAGTACTTGTACATATTATATATACAAGTATGTAGTACTAGTACGGGTAATATAAATAGTGTATATAATTGTATATATATAATATGGAGGTTTCCTAAAATGGGGTACCCCCAAATCATCGGTTTGTAGATGGATTTTCCATTAATTATAAACCATCCAGTTTGGGGTATCACCATTTATGATATATACATGTATACGCATACATAACATTCCATTCCATTCCGTTCCGTTCCATTACATTGCATTACATAATAATAATTTCATTACAACATATTATATGTAATATATGTACATAATTCCATTCCATTCCATTACATTACATTCCATATACATAACATTACATTCCATATGGAAACCCCTACATATATATATATAGATGTATACATACATACATACATACATACATACATACATACATACATACATACATACATACATACATACATACATACATACATGTTGAATTCCATATACATACATATCCATTTATTATAGATTTCCATACATACATAATATATATATATGTAATGTAAATATAATATACATACATAAATTCATCCATTCCATTACACATTGACTGGTGTGAGGCCTGGGCTCTTCTGACTGGTCCTCACAGCGGCCTTGCACGACATCTGTTGGGACGAAACTGTTTTTGGGCTCAATGGGGCTCGGCGGGGCACCTTGTTGCTTGAGAATTGTAGGGGGTTATACTATCCAATATATGCATCTATGATATATGTATATACATATTATGTAAGTATGTATATTGTATATGTATACATATACAGTATATATATTTAATATATATATAAATATGTCTACAAATATATATATATATGTATTATATATACACGTATTGGGGAATGAGTATCATCATCCAGTTATACGATACAAGGACATAAACTCAACCAGGACTCAACCGGCACTCAACCAGGTGGACATCACCATTTGTACTGAATATATAGCCTCCAATCCACTGAACTTCATCCAATATGGACCCTCCATGGTTGATGTTCCCCCATCAGGATGATACAACATGACCAAGCCGTGAGACATCAGGTTTCGAGAACCTCTTGCAGCTGGTGGCTGCCTGGACAGCACAAGGGCGGTGGCCATTGGTGATGAGCGCCAGGCGCTCTAAGAGCGGTGGCCCGTGATGCGCAACATTTTGGAAGGTTGAAGGGATAGATTATGAACTTTGGATGGGAAGCCTCGGGTGGCTAGTTTAGTACAATTTCATACCTTTTTGCCATGGATATGAATGGAGATCAATATAGCTAACATTATTAAACCTATTGTAAGCAGCTAACCGTTTTACTTTTTGCAAGGTATCTAAGATCGGCCATGTTTCTTATATGAAAATTTGATTTTGTCTAATCCACGGAAAAATGCAACGCTTGAAAGAGAAGTGATAATTAGCCATTGGGTTTAGATGGACTTAAACATGAAACACACTGGGTAGTTGCCTTCCACTAAACTAACATAAAACGCTATGGAAAACCAATGGCACTTTCCACTTACCGGATATCCCCCAAAATCGTGGCGATGACTGATGGGTGAACCACTTTTTCTGGGTTATTTTGTGATCTATGCCATGATTTCCTATGGGAAACCCCATTGGGGTGTCTCTTGCTGTTGGATCAGCGGTTTGAGTTTTAGGATAAAGCGGGTATGCGGACCCATAATAGATATTTAATATGATCATTGTTATACAGCACATCTACAAGGCGTTGAAGACCCACCGTCGGATCGTAAATGCTTATAACTTATAAGCCAATTGGAGGAATGGGATCCTCCAATCAGGGACGGACGATTCGTGGACTTCTTACCCTCTGATAAACTAACATAACTATGGAAAATCACCATTTTTAATGGGAAAACTCACTATAAATGGCCGTTTTCAATAGCTATGTTAAATTACCAGAGGGTAACTGACGATTCGCCAGGGATCCTCCAGGGATCCCTGGCGAGGGGTCCGACGCGATCTGCAGGTCGCAGGCGCATGTGACCGAGCTGCCGACCCTGGAGCTGGTGGGCACCATCTGCTGGCGGCTGCTATCCTTCGCCAAGCAGCTGAGGGACCAGGTGGGGGAACGGAAAAAACCGCTTGAAAATCTTGGGAAACCATGGGGAAACCCATTCAAGTCCCACATGTTCCCTCCAAAACGGGGAATTTTTGGGGATACACCATGGTATACAGCATTTTCCAAACAAGGTCATCAGGAGGTCCAATTTTGAGGCCAAGAAAGTCACAAAGTTTAGTATTTTTGAGGCTTCCCTGAAGCGCTAGGACAGGTCAATCAGTATTGGCTTTCTAATGAGTTGGACCATGCACAGAGCTTCAACACTGAAGAAATGATTGGAATGTTTACCAAGGGCACGCAGACTTCCACACACCCGAAATGCATTAAACAAAATTAAACTATAATAAGATGTGTTTCTCGTTTTTTTCTGGTTTTATAAGGTATTATGCAATTCATTGGTTAGATTACTGACCCATTATCCCTTCTCATTGCGTTGTTTCTTCCACAGTTTCATTAGGTGTTTGAACAACTTGTCCAAAGAAAACACTTGAGACCACGCAGGGTCACCGCCGGCTTATCTTCTTGAGCATTGGAGCAGGCCATGTGACGTCAGGACGGGTTTGGAGCTGTATGATTCAACCCCAATTTTTCGAGCCTACACTTTTCTCTGTTTTTGGGGTTGTTTGATTTTTTGTTGCTTCTGAACAGCTTCCAAAAAATCACATGGACATGGACATGTGCACCCTGAAATCAGCTTAGAAAGCTGCCCAGCAGGTGCGGAATGCTGATGGCTGGAAATAGATCTTGAATCATCATACTCCAAACTGTTGTTTTTTTAGCAAAATACAGCAACATAAGTACATAGGGGACGCATAGGTGACAGGTTTGCTGTCCCCTCTCCCAAATATTTTGATCGCTAAAGGGCTGCTCCCCTGGTCATTCCGCTTTCCTTGGTTTGTGGACAGAGAAATGAGAGCAGGTTACCAAGGGCTTAGCTTTACACATGAGGACTGCGAAATCAAGGTCCTGCGAAAGATATAACGTGTGAAACAACCATTCTGTTGAATGCCTTGTGAATGAGCGTTGCTTAGTTCTCTTTACAGTCCCCAAATTGAATGTTGTGTACACATGTGCATATATAGTATATTCTGCGCAAATAAGAGCGAGCCCAGACAAGGTACGAGGTAGACATTAACATCATCCCATTTTTTTCCAATTTTTGTCACCCCAACTGCAGCTCCATGTGGATTCCAATAAGGCGATGCCTTGGTCGAGGCTTCCGTGGCTTTACACCTGGCCAAAGCGCTGGGTCAAGCGCTGCAGTTGGAGGAGTCCTGCGGCCACCGGGGTTAGGAAATGTTCATTCCCCAAATTTGGAAGGATCACGATTTGACTTTGGATACCACATTTTCAGACAAATCCACAGGAGATCAAGGTGGAGATGGAGTTTTTGATGAGTTTTGGGGGCTCAGTTGAATTTGTCCAATTTTAGCATATTTCCAATGGGAGGATGAACCCATATCTCTCCAATGACTTGAACATCTTTCTATGGACGAAAAATGCTTGGAGCCCCAAGAACTGGGAATATTGAGACCAGCCATGAGTGGGTCCATTGGTTTTGACACAACGATGGTGAGCCAATCTTTGACCCAATGTCTCTGCTACCACCGTTGTGCGCCCTTTACTCATTTTTTTTTCCGACGCAAAATGGATGCCGCAAAATTTGAGAAGCTTCAAAACTAGGGCTTCTGAAGCTAGACAAATTCATGCAAGGATATGGTCCAATACTGGGGTTCAGCCTTTTTTTACAGAACCGTAGGCATGGGCTCAGCTCTGATTCACTCTGCGAGGAGCCTCGTGTGATGTATGGAGACCTTGAGATCTCTGCGACTTGGAAATGCCTCCAATTTAATTGCTGGTAGCCAAACGTCGCAATGGAGGTTTATAGCTGGCAACTTCATCGAACTATGGGTGGATTTTCCAGCAAGCCACGTTTGATTACCGGAGGGGATGGCAATTTTGAAAGGGAACATGGTGATGAATCATAGTTTTTTTCGGTTTCCGCCTGAATTTTCAGACAAACGCATCTAAGCCTCCAGCACGGCGATCTGATTTGGATCGCAGGGGCCACCACCAGGGCCACTAGGTAGCCAACTCTTGCTGTAGCTTGTTCAATCCAATCGGTCACAGATCATTGTGTCAATTAGTAAACCCTGGTTTGTTAACGAATCTCCAAGAGTGTCACGCACCAGTGGTCAAAATTATTCAAAATTCCTGCCAAGCTGACTTTCTACTTCTTTGAGCTGGTCCCAACAACATTCGTGGAGGGTTGTCTCAAAGAAGTTTCGAAAAGATGGATCCCCCAAAGAGCGCCGAAGCTGCATACTCCTTGGGAGTATCTTGTGGATCTTGTGGGAACTCAGAAAAATAAAGAATGCCTGCCGTGAGATATTCAAATTCCTTTGATCCACTCCGGTTTATTGTATGTGCCCATTGAATAGATCGAATAGATACTGTATGAACCACCAATCCCAAAACTGCATTGATGGGATATTCTTATCAGGAAACCTCAAGATTTGGTCAGAAAAACACATGTGAACACTTTTCTTAAAGTGAAGGTTTCCTGCAAAGTGTCTGTAGTGTAATTCCATCATTGTCGGTGGAGCAACCCAGTCCCTGAAAATCGCTGAGATCTTAGGTGATTGCCACAGATACTGACTTGGAAGAGGACGGAAATCCCTTCCCATGGCATCTGGGGTCCCCCAAAATCAATCAAAATCATAGATCCAATATGATCCAATCATAGATCCATTGTGTCAAGGTTCTAAAGGCAACATTCCCATATTCAGAAAATCTTCGCATACCATGTTTTCATCGTACTCCAGACCTGGGTTTTGGTATGTTACTTTGATAGGCATTTCAGCTCAATCTGGAGGGAACAGT
>Ga0126342_10009071_pt1 | contig 17818 bp, 19 predicted proteins | sample Cyp1metagenome_FD_92528 | JGI IMG/M metagenome (GOLD analysis project Ga0126342, IMG submission 92528) | Coral microbial communities from Lord Howe Island, Old Settlement Bay, Australia - Cyphastrea 1 metagenome | ecosystem: Host-associated > Invertebrates > Cnidaria > Coral ... | reverse complement strand
GAGATTGTAGGTTGTTTTGATTTATGAAAATGAATGAGATGATGATATGGTTAGTAGTGATGATTTTGTGGAATGAATGAGGTAATTGTGGTTAGTTGTTATGTTTTTTTTGCAAATAATTATGGAGTTGTTATACTGCTATAATTTGAATTTATATAACTTCTTTGAACTAATGTTTTTAACATTTTTCACCCACCCCCCTTGGGATGTGACAGATAAATCAGAAAATAAGGGGGAAACTGGCTAGTTGCCCGCTTCACCCTTTGAAGAGGATCCTCATCGCAACTGGGTGTTCGTTTGCACACATTATACCACCGACTGTGTGAATTCACCTCAAAACACATGTATTGCAAGAAACTAAACTCCTTCTGCATGTTCGCCCTGAAAATGCAAGTAGCATGGTCTCAATGAAATGCTCCAAACAAATTTCTGATTTGTCTGAGACAAACCCCACGCAACCAAGTGCCGAGAAAAATCATATGTCTGCTGAGTTTTGCAAGTACCTGTGCAATTCATCTGGTTGGTTTACCCATCTTGAAAAATATGAGTCAATGGGAAGGACTATCCCATATATGAAATGGAAAATAAAATTCATGTTTGAAACCACCAACCAGATGGGTTATGGTAGATATAAGCATAGTTGATGGGCTTTATATGGCTTTATAAACCAACTTATACCATCCATAGTATGGGGGTTTCCATAGAACCAGTTATGCTTGTCCTATGTTTTCTTCGAATCTTGATCTGCTGGTGCCATGGTGCCATGATCCGCACCGAGCAACCAATCGTTCCCACGCCCACGACTCCAATGGAACCTGGGAGACCTCCGAAGCCGTTGCCGATTGAACTGACAATCTACAACTGGTCAATGGATTGGATTAAGGGAAAATTTACAGGAAAGCCCCATATTTAATGGGAAAATCTATGGTTTCCTGTAAATTTTCCCTTAATCCAATCCATTGAACTGGTGGTTGACCTAGCCCGAAAAATCATGGAGTGAACGTCAGTTGGGATTGATGAAATTCCCAACTGAATGGAAAGTCATAAAATTCCATGGTTCCAAAGCACCAACCAGACAACCATCGGTTTTAAAACAAATATCCTTGATATGGGTCCCTGCAAGTTTCCCCGTCATTTCTCGGAACACCAGAATGCATGATTCTATTCCAAATTTCTCCGGTTCCTCCGGCAAAAAAAAACAAGAAACATCTATATAGAAAGAATAGCACGATGATATCATCCAATCAACCGATCTTGCTATGGAAACGCATCAAATAACGGAAAAAATAATGATACCACCAGGATATGATTCCCAGTTTCCCCATGTTCACTCCTCTGCATGGTGCATTTCGTGTACACCAACCGGTGCTTAATTGGCCACCCCATGGGTTGCCTTCCTCCTCCATCGCGAATTGGTTGTGTTTCTCCACGTGCCGTCGACGGCGACTTGATCCCAAAGCGCGGGATAGGATTGGAACGGTGGTCTAAACATCCAACACGGACCATTATTATCATCACCATCATCATCATCATCATTATCATCATTATCATCATCATCATCAACATGGTTAAAAAAAAAACATTGACCAAACCCATTCATGAGATTAAAAAAAAAAAATACCCTATCCTCCTGGAATGTTGAGCGTTTTCATGGGTACTTCCAGGTGTGAAATAGTACGATATTTGCGGGATATAAACTGTATACAGTAACCAATGATATGAATATTGTCTGAAAATGGCGTCCACCATGGCAAAAATTGGCTGTTCAATGCAGAACATTGTGATCAACCAGTAGATTTAGGGCTGCCCTCGTTTTGGACAAACCCGGCCTCGTTAGACCCGCTTCATGTGACACTGCACCATCCCATGTCGAAAGAGTTTGCTACAGCTAACTTACATGCAGCAATTCACCAACTCATGTAACATGATATATATATATATATATGTATGTATTAGATGCATATGCTGCATATTATATATATACGCAGAAAAGTATTTAAATTGGTTCCCCGTAGAGAGCGTGTAAATGTATATATATACATTATATACAATATGTTGGCTGTCTATCTGGGACCTGAACCAACTGTTTGAACTTAAACCCTTTGACGCCCTGTCACCAGCTTCGCAAGCTTTGTGGCATTGTGGATGGAAGCTGTTTGAAATGACCCGCCCACGGTTTTGGTTGATCTTTCTGGACATCCCCTCTACTGTTTGGCAAATGCTGATTTTCATCATCAATGGGCGCTGAAATCTCCTTACCCCCAAACTGCGATGATGTGGCTCCGTCGATGCTCAGTTCTTGGGACATAATTAATCCATATAGGAATCAATCCCCTACACAAATAGGAGATAATAGGAGTGTATTCAGTGACTTGATTATCAACATGTTCCATCATTGTGGCTGTGGCAACAGCTCAAATCCCAGTCTCCAGTGGTAGACCTTTCCTGCCAGCCATGTTTCCACCGAGCGATCTTAAATTGGCGGCGATGGGAAGTTTAGGCCGTTCCAAAACAAACAGATCTTGGAATCCAGTTGGGTATGTGAATCCAAACTCAATTTCTACTCCCAAAAACCTCACTCATCCCCTCGTACTTGAGTACTGGTTGGTTGAGAAGAGGATCCATATGCGATTACAATAGTTCCAGACCCAATGTAACATATGGCCCGATACAATAATAATCCACTGACAAAAAAAATACTCCATGTTTTTTGGGGCAAACGGGATCATTATGCTAGATACGTAGGGCTGCAGCTCAAAATAATCAGCTCAAAAATTGAATAGCAAACAGTCAAGACCCTCATTGGTGTAAGCCCAGTCACCCCATTGGTCGCCATATCCGAGTGGGTTTATCAATAGGCTACCCCCAAATTTGATGCTTTGTCATCTCCCAGTGGCATTTTGAGGCTATCCCCCATATTCCATCATATTCCTATCCGACCTATCCGCACCCACGTCACAACTTCATGAAGATCCGCGTGAACGACAGCGGCCATTCCCATCTGACCGCCCCGCTGAACGGCAACGCCCCTCAAAGCTCACGGCTGAAGGACGGTTTTTTGCCCCAAACTGCGGGAGACGGAGAGCCACAGGCGCCACAGGCACCCGGAAACGACTGTTCAACGCTTGGGGTTTAAGGTAGTTTTTGCGAGTTTTTGGACCGGGAAACCATGTTCATCCCTTGATCTCCATGTGGCCATGTGACAACTCCCCCTCACGCGTCCTTGCCGAGTCCTGCGGCGAAACGGCATGCTTCGGCAACGAGGCGAAGCTGAGCTTTCTGGGAACTTGAGCTACGTAAAATGGGGAGTGAGGTCATAATATACCCTCTGGTAATTTAACGTAGCTATTGAAAATGACCATTTATAGTGGATTTTCCCATTAAAAATGGTGATTTTCCATAGCTATGTTAAATTACCAGAGGGTACATGGGGATGATCTGTTCTTATTTTGCTGTATGAACTGAGTCATTTCAGCCTGGTAGCCTTTTGTGACCCAAAATGAAGTGGTAATTTCTGACCCATAGCCACGGGCCCGTGTGTCAACATTGGGTCACCCTCCAAAACAGGATGGTCGACCCAACAAACTTCTGGCGTTCTGGCCATTTTGGAACGTAAAATCGTCCAAAACAGTCCAAAAGCATTTGGATAGCCCGTTCCAAACTAGATGGTTAAAACATGTTAAACATAGACATTCCAATCTGTGGTCCCCTGGATCTTGAATCATGACGCCCATGAGCAGATCAGCATCCCACTGGACCTTCTTGAAGTGATCGTTGTTTCTGCCTCAGCACAGCGACAACTGGGAAAAAAGAAGTTGGCATCCGCACCCTGAAAAACACTTTAAAAGAACCAGGAAATGCAAAATGTATCATCTTCAAAAGCAACGGTCATCGGTCATCGTATTTCAATAGCAGTGAGTGGCTTATGCTTGATATATATATATATGCAAATATATATATATATATATATGTATGTAATTTACAATGGTATTTTAAAATAATCTGCCAAGAAAAAACTCATCACTGAACTCCTTTGTGGTACCACTGAGCCCTCCTGGCTTCAATTGTTCTTCATCTTTCCTGCTCCACCTGCAGAGACTGGGGGACCACTGGGGGACCACTGCAAGGACCATACCGGAGGACCGAGACACCGATCCGTGGCTTTGACCATTTCTCCCAAACAAATAAGTGGGAGTTGCCTATATTCAGATGCTGAATATCAGCAACTCCCACTTATTCTGGTTGGTGATGGTTGGTGGTTGACCTATCCCGAAAAATGATGGAGTGAAAGTCAGTTGGGATGATGACATTCCCAATGTATGGAAAAATAAAAAATGTTCCAAACATTTCCAAACCACCAACCAGTATTTGTTTGGGAGAAGATGCTTTCTGTCGCTGAACATGTGAGTTGCTTTGGGGGTGAAATATGACACCTTTGTGACACTTCTGTGGGTAAGAACATCGCCATAGAAAATGTCACAAGAGCTGTCACCAGATTTCGGATAAAGATGATATATATATATAAATGAATATGAATGAATACAAATGAATGTAATGTGGGAAACCCACTCCCGTAAAGCAACCATTTGGGGAGGGTTTATAGCACCCGTAAAAATGCTGATTTGGGGGATGCTTGATTAATGGGTTGCCCACATTACTGCAAATGACCCAGCCAATTTTTCTCTTTGGCTCCTTTGGCTCAAACCTCTTCTAACCAATCCAGCAGGTCCGCGTCACCGAGGCTCAAACTGTGTGAGGAATACTGTTCCTTGGTTTCCTTTCAATGTGATCCAGCCTAAGGCGCTTTCAGCTGCGGGAGCTGGAAAGGTCTCTGGCGCCGGGGGCCAAAGTTCAAGACCCAGTCCCTGGTCGATCTTTGTCCAACTCCCCCTGATCAGGCCGCGGCCTACTGCTTGATCCTTGCGAGCTTTCGCTTTTATTCTCAGCAAACTCGCTGCTTTGTCCTGCTCCGCACCAACAGGAAACCCCCCCAGGTATCCCCAGGTAAGCCAGGTTGCCGATCTTCATGTCTTTCACCCAACTTGAATGTGTTTTAACAACCTGTACCACCAACGCCATACCCAGGCCCCGAATTCCGACTCCAACCTGGATTTCGTGGGTGAAACTCCTCATCTGAAATTCGAGCCCCACATTTCCAATACCCTCTTACAATGACTAACATAGCGAAAATGGCCATTGGGCCATTTAGATCCATTTAGTTCGTTGATTTACCTATCAAAAATGCTGATGTTCCACTTCGCAAACTGTAAACGTTTAACGATGTTTAACGGTTGACCAGAGGGTACCCTCTTATCCCATTCTGAACCCCCCAAAATCAGCGGTGACTGAACTGCGCCTCCTGAGGACCATCGAGCACCTCCAGGAGCTCACCTTCCTCCACCCGTCGCACGGTGTTCGAGGGCCCAGCGGAGACGGTGTTCAGCGTGTCTTGCATCACCTGCCGTGGGCCCAACGTGGGGCCGTTAAGGGGGCCGTTAAGGCGGTGGTGTCAACATCACTTACCAAAAATGCATGATCTAAGTTAGAGCAAGATTGTGTGTATACCGATATACCATCGAATTGAAGATAACTAGTTTGCGTGTTTGTTATGTATATATATATACATATTAGTATGTGTAATTAGGTGTATATTAAGGTTATATATGTGTATGTATATATATACAAAGGTTATAGAACTTACTTGTATATATATATATATATTATATTATATATTATATATGTATTATATTATATATATTATATTATATTATATTATATTATATTATATTATATTATATTATGTTGTATTATATTATATTATATTATATTATAGTATATTATATTATATTATATTATATTATATTATATTATATTATATATATATATATATATTATTATATTATATAATATATATATGTGCGTTTTTCAAGCTTGATACCACCCACTCTTCAAGGTGCACACACCATCACATGTTTCACCATCAATACCACAAGCAGAGGCCCCTGCACAGCTTTGCTTGCAGATGTAGCTAGGGTACCATCTCTTTACCCTGCGGGCTTCAGGCTTCATGAGGAAAACCCAGGGGTGTTGGGAGAACCATATTTTTTTTTGCAAACGGATGCTTGTTTTTCAAGCACGTGGGCAAATAAATGTGACTATATGAAAATTGGTGATGAAGCATACCAGAAAATCATGCCAACAATGAGTATGACTTGAACATGATGCAGATTGGTCATTGCTACTAATCCATCCCTTTTTGGTTATGAGAAATGTTGAATGATTTCGAAGATGTACTTGACCCTACGAGGTGAAATCCCCACTTGCAATTTCCTGGGACCCCCCAAAGAATCCCACGGATGTATGACATGCCCATAAGCTTTCCAGAACACTCAAGGAATTTGAGCTACGGGAAACGTCTGTGAAACTTGGCGAAATGCGGGTTCTATCATTTTGGGTACCCAAAATGCCACAGATTTGACGATGGATCAAACCCCCACCCCCTGGTGAACATGAAGATGGCTGGTAACTGGATGTTTATCCGCCTAAGAATGGTATAGCTATGATGTAACTGGATGGACATGTGACAATTTCTAATCAAGCCCACTAGCCTCCACTAATCAAACATGGCTAGCTGGAAAAAAAAACATTGCAAAATTGGCAAAAATGGGCGAATCATCGAACGATAGCGGCGTAGGGGGTGGAGTTTCTAGCCGTGTGGATGATTTTCCACCGGCGAATCATCTGGAGATTCGGTGATATGTCGATCATTCGGTGAGATACCGACCGAAGATATGTCCCATGAAATATTCCCCATTCTCAATGGGAATTTCAGGATCCTAAAATGGAGCTAGTGCACCTTTTTTGAAGCCATATAAAGCCATATAAATTCGGGGCTATATCCCCTTAAAATTACCCACCAGTAAATTAACAGTTCGACCCTGGCAGTCATCGGGGTTGGAAGATTAGTTTCCAAGTTTCCATTAAAAATTGGTGATTTTCAGGGTCTATGTTTATTTACCAGAGGATATATCAATGGGAAATTCAGGAACCTAAATTGTAGGTACCTACCATATATAATGCCTATTTTTTAGGCCTAAATTTCAGGGGATATACCCCCAAAATATGGCCAGAAATATGGTACGTTTACGTACCTCCATCTGTTGGATCCTGGAGATCTCCCATTGAGTATAGCCCAAACACATGGACCTTATGGTAAGCCCCTCAACGGCGCCGGCCTTTTGTTGGTGACCGTCACCCAACCCACTTGGCCGTCCGCCACGGCACGGCCCTGGCAACGGCCCGGGATCATGAACCAATCATTTCTTTACGGCTTGGAAAAGTCTGGAAGTCGGGATTCATAGGTAGAGGATGATCGACATTGATAAACCATCAGTAAAAGTATGGAAAAGTATGGAAAAGTATGGAAAAGTCGTAGGTGTTGGTGTTTAGGCCAGCATTCTTCAACTATCGGCCAGGATACACCACCTTTTCAGCGTCGGCCACCACATGGGATCCAACCAGCAAGATGCGAATTCACCAATTTTGATGGTCTACCCTCCGGTAATCTAACATATGGATAGTCAGCATTTCTTCTGGGTAAAATCATCGAGCTAAATGGGTGGGTACAGTTCAAAAAAGATCCCAATCTGCCATTGCAATTGTCCATTTCACCAATTTTGATGGTCCATGGTCCATCTATGTCCCTGGAATCCCAGAAATAATGGCTGGAATCCCCAGTTCTTTTGGGATTCTGAACCCTAGCATAGGGAAGCAACGAAGCAACCATTGCCATTTCTGGTTGACCATTCCAAACCGTTTTAAATCGAAGACGCAAGAACTTGCGGCTGCAGAATTTCTCATGCATAGCCGGATAGAAATTTATAATTTCAAGAAACTATGGAAATTAGGGCATCATGATGTCCCAGGTTCAAAATAAAATCCAACGATGGATCTTGGAGCAGCATCTCCCCACTGTTGATGGGGTATCCGGAATCCCCCCATATGTCCATTATATCCCTAATACACCACCTGAGCCATGAACAATAGCACCCCATTATGCTGCTTGGCTGATCAGGCTTCATAAATAGTAGTACTGTAGTGGGTCATTCTACTAGTCCCCGTTAAAGCAAGTATGAACAAAGATATAATAATCCGACAATCAATGGAACAAATGTATGTTTCATGATTAATCAATGGAATCAACCTTCGTCAAATATCAACATATATGTATCTTCAACATTCTTCAACATTCTTCAACAAATATAAGAATCAATCAGAATGAATCAACAAAACTACCCTCTGGTAATGACTAACAGTTCGCGACATTGAAAATGGCCCTAATCGAAATAGCTGATTTACGCATTAAAAAATTGTGATTTTTCCTATATTGTATGTTTACCAGAGGGTATTTCCCATTAATATCCCATTGAATCACTATAAAATTTCCATTGAATCATTAAAAATCCCATGATTTTCCATAGAAAAATGGAGCAATCTGAGCCCCTCGAAACACGACCGTCACGACCTTCATCCGCTCGGCAGGCTCCGGTTGGAATTCCTTGGGGCCTTCAAGAACCTGGCGAGGGGCACAAAGGACCCCCGATCCGGGAGATCTTTTAACTTTCCAAAAAAAGATGGAACTTCACCAGCAATAAACTGCGGAAACAAAAATATAAAAATTGAGATATTTATACTTGATATATATATAATTATACATATATATATATATATATCAATAGTTCATAGTTCAGTATATATCAATTATCATGATAGTTGAGTAATTAATTATAAACTTAGTTATATTCAAATATATGATAGCTAAGTTAGTTTCCATAGTTCATGAGGATTCAACCACCCCCCCCGAGGTCACCCCCCTGAGGTCGGGGGCGTATAAAAAATGCCTAAAGAACCACTGATAGGGCGTGCTAGCCATCTATTCTTGGGGATGTCTATATTCAATATTCCACAAGGGAGGCCTGCAAACGATACCTAAGATACCTAAGTTGGTTTATCCATGTTTATCCGGTAGGTAAATACGACTATGGTTCATGATATATATATATATATAGCTCTCACTAGTTACTGCTATGATTTGGGCGAAGATAAACCAGCAAACATAACCTGGGGACGGTCACCTGGTATGGGATGAACATGGATTTTTACCTCACAAACATACCTGGGACAAATGACCAAACTTACATGGCACACAGATGGGGCTGCATGGACCCGCAAACTTGTTGGGTCATTTTTTGGGTCCTTGTTGGGTCCACCAACAGGGAAAGTCAAGGAATCTAACAGGACCCAATGGGCTGGGGATATCGATCCTGAAGCAATCTGATTGATGGTAGAAGGATTAGAAGGATTGGATGGGCGACCAAATAATACAATTTGTGCTTTAAAATCTGTATGATTTAACAACTTTTTATTTTGTGAATAAAAATGCCAAGTTGCTGATTCTGCTTGATAATGATTTTGATGAAGAAAAAGCTTGTGATTCTGTCAGTTTAGCTGATTTATCAGCTTTGGCTCAAAAATCTTGGATGCTTTGTCCCAAGAAATGTAAAGCATATGATGGTCTTACCCCGCCCGGTTCTGTGAAATCTCCAGTTTGATCCATGATTTCTGGTGAAATCCACATGTTGCTGGCATGTTCTCCCATTATTCATGGTGAAATGCGTATGCCCAACGTGTTTCTGCTGAAATGAATGAAATGAATCGTGTTTCATATGGTTAAATCATAAATCGTGGCCAAGGGGCCTTGGCTTTGGCTTTGGCAAATCACCCTGAAACATTCGCCAAATCCCATGATTCATTGGTAAAATCCGAGGATTCCATTTTAAAAAAACGCCATCCCAAGTTTTTGTTCATGCCTAAATCATCATTTGTTCTTGGTTGAACTCATATGTTTGACGGTTAAATCATGTAAAAATCACCCATGCTTCATAGGGGAAACCCCCCAACCGATTTTGCCACGGTGAAATTCGACAACCGCCTCAAAGGCTTCGTCCTTCTGAAGCATCCGCAGGGTGCCAGTACCTCCATTACCAGGGAAAAATGTTGGGAAAATGTTGGGAAAACCATTGATCATTTAGTTGTTGAAATTAAGGTTGACAGGGGTAAAAACGTTGATAGCTGTTGGTTTGACTTTAGACAGTAACACGTCTTGCGGGTTTTTCTAGACTCTTCATATCGTTGTTTTATGCTGTTTTTGAGGACTGCTTTGAAGAAACCTGGCAAAAGAAAATCACCAGCGGCTTTGGAGGTTTCCTTTACATCACCAGGTATATGAGAATTATTTAGATATATTAGCCAATATGGCTTATATACATCTCTAGCGTGACCTGGTTCAAGAGAAACAATATGGATGAGTGGATCTTCCATTGCCGAGGTTTCTGTAGATAGCAAACATCTGTAGATAGCAAACATAACGAACTTTCACTTGCACCTTTGGTGCAAATGAGTCTGGCGACCTGAGTCTGTACGGCTTTTCGATTTCGCGTGTACAGATCTACCACCAACAATGTGACATATCATGGACGACAATTTTAAAATGGAACACCAATGGAATCAGTACAGTAGCTGATCCTTTTCTAGATTCGCAGGGGATGATTTTGTTCGTCATTTGTCCCTGAGAAAATTAAAAACAATTTGGCTCTTCAAAAGTCTTCCTTTCACTTGGAATTATATGAATTATATGTCAATCCAAGCCTTTTTTCCTTGGTTCCAGATCATATTCCCCCTGGAAAAAACAGTTTGTGAACAGTTTGATTTGTTAGGCATAGCCGGGTGGCTCAGGTCGATGAACGCCTTTTGCAGTGGTAGAGCCTGGGGCGGTTCCGTGGGGGACAGGTTGTGACAGGATGTCTGATCCATGTCTGGTTGATGGTTCTTGATGGTTTCAAGCCCTCTGACAAACCATTGCAGATGATTGCAGTAATGATTGGTGGTGCAATAACCATCTTGAAAAATATGAGTTACGAGTCAATGGGAAGGATGACATCCCATATAATATATATATATTATGGAAAATAACAAATGTTGGAAACCATCAACCAGCAGTAATGATTGGGGATCATCATCCCAGTCCAATCTGCTTTGAAAATAAAAAGATCCGATAGCACCATCGTGGGTCAAAATACCTGTCTATACCCGTGAACCAGTATATCTCCATGTTGGTTACCCTATGGTTATGACTAACGTGGCTATGGGACATCACCATTTTTAATAGGTAAATCATCGCAAATCATCTATTTCTATGGGCTATTTCCATAGCTATGTTACATATCCAGATGGTAAATGGAACTGGGACTGCCATCATGACACACTGCAGGATGCCCAGTGTTTTCGCGTGTCGCCTCGCACACGACGCTGTAGATGTCAGTCTTCTCCTGTTTTCGGGGTGGATGCGGTGCGTGGAGCAGGAAGTTCTGGATGTGTTCGGAAACATAGAAATGATGAACCGTTAATAAATGTTAACATGATGTTGATAATCTCTTGACATAATTATTCAATATAATTTAACTACATTTAACTACTATATTAAGCAATAAGAAGTCATAGTTCTTAATGGTGCTTTGACTCTATGATTAGGAATGGTTATACACATATATGGTACCCCCCCCTTTCACTATATTTAGTGATATTTGCGGTGTTTTTTTGTAATTTATGTACTTAAAATTTTCAGGTGTTTATCCCAGAATACCACAATTTGTAGCATCCAATGGTTTTAAGGTACACCAATAAATTTTCATGGTGTATCTAATCACCAGCATTAGTGGAGTCATTTTCTGTGGCACTTTCTACCCTCTGGTAATTTAACATAGCGAACTGGAAAATCACCATGCTATCAATGGGAAAATCCACTATAAATCACCATTTTCAATAGGTAAATCATGGTAAATCCACTATAAATGGCCCATTTTCAATAGCTATTTTGACATAACCAGAGGGTCTCACTTTCTTGCCATCCCATCCCCTTCCCGACCCAGGGCCCAGCATTTCTGGGTCCCGAAGGTCCCAAGAAAAACCGACCAAACGGTGACACGGTGAAACGGTGAAACGGTGAACAATGATGAAACCACCTAAAATTAAAACACCATATACATTAATATACATTCATATAACATAATATAGCTATATAATGCTATATATATATGTATATATATATATATATATGTATATGATATGATAGATAAGAATAGTATCTAATAATCAATCAACATGATCAATCAACAACCATCAACCCGTTGTCTTGCCATGTTTTGCCCATGAGAACTTCGGATCCTCCGCGTACACGGTGCCAGCGTTGCCAAGAGTGGTGACCCAGCCCTCCAGGTTATCCTTCGCTCGTCGAGACGATGCAAGGGGATACCCTCTGGTTATGTCAAAATAGCTATTGAAAATGGGCCATTTATAGTGGATTTACCATGATTTACCTATTGAAAATGGTGATTTATAGTGGATTTACCTATTGAAAATGGTGATTTATAGTGGATTTACCTATTGAAAATGGTGGATCTTTCCATAGTTATGTTAGTTGTTTACCAGAGGGTACCCAAGAAATATTGGATAACCTTGATGAGTTGTCTATGGCTCGTTTGGCATAATGGCTCTGTCTAGTTGTCTATGGTTTTTGTTTGTGAATGGTTCAGTTAACCCAGTAATTTTTATAACTTGGTGAAAATCACCAAGTTAACCCAACACGTTCCATTGCCAGCCCTCCAAACGGTTCAAGATGCCATGAAAATGCCCCTGGTTTTCACCCTAAAATCGTTGGTGTTTATGGGATTGGGATTCCAAATATGGGATGAAAACCGGGGGATGTCCATCCTTCCCTATGGGATTTCGTACGTAACTCGATCCATCCCGTGGGAAAAACCAAGCACTTTATGGAAGCTTTCGTGCCTCTAATCTTTGAGCTAGCGTTTAAAGCAACTCCAGTTAGCAAAGAAGAAACAATGTCAAGTGATTCAAGTGTCAAGCTATGCTCTTGGGCTTGCATAGCCCTGCTTACCCTCTTTCATCCCTACTTCTGAGGTTTCGACCCCACTGCAAGTGGAGTTGGCTTTGTGGTAGGTCTCATTCCTTTTGATTCTTTTTCCTAACCATTTGCCTCGCTAAGTCCCAGGCAACAAACCCAATCAGTTCACCATGACCGGCAGCTGTCAAATGTCAAAACCTTGATTTTCCACATGGGAATCCCTTCCCCGTAGTAGTACCACCATATGACACATGGAACCCCAATATGGAACAGACTGGGTTTTTTTTCAGAGCCATTGGACCATCCCATTTCATCCCATCGCGTGCTCGCGTGCGTTTTTGCGAAATGGCTTCCACTGCGGAAGCGCAGCGGAAGCGCAGCGATTAGTGAGACTTTCCTGGAGTCGGCCCCATTCTGATGATTGATCACCATTTAAAAAATTTAAGTTGTTGCTGAAAAATCACCATTTCCTGAAGGATAAACATCCGTAAACAAAGGTCAACAACAGCGAAATTTGTTGCTGTCACACCTCCAGAGCAGCAGTCCTGGATGCAAAGCGCCTTCAGTCGGGTCACGCCCGTGTCCTTCGTCGAAAGATTCGGCAGCTGGGGGGTAAGTTTGGGGCTGATGGCTCTTTGAGCCAGGAATCCCAAATATGTATCCAAATATATCCTGCATCAAAATTTAACCAACAGAAACTCTGCAAAGACACCAGTTGATGCTGCACAAACCAGCCCAAAACGAGGTGATCTCCCCATATTTCGCTACTTCTTGGCCCATCCAAAACGGATGCACCTTGTCGATTTCAGGACCTTCCAAAAGCCGCACCACTTCGCCCACCTCCAGCTTTCTGAGGACCTGAAACGGACGTTGAATGGGGTGATTTTCCGAATTCAGATATCTCTGGATACAGTGGGATATGATGGGGCTATGATATCATGGGAGATGTTTAACCAACTTGATCTCAAATGTGGAAGTATCTCAAAAAAAAATATACTAATACTAAGTATCTCTAAAAGGATAGAGTCTATCTGCAGTGGAAAGCGTATGTTAGACAACCTATACAATCATCTCTGATAGTTAACTCATACGCATATCTCCTATTGGCTACACATGTAGTTGACCTTGTTCCTCATTTTCGACACGAAACATGTCACACTAGACCATTAGACTTGACCAGGAATCCAACTGCTTAAACAAAAAACTAATGTGTGTGGTGTGTTTAATGATTATATGAGGGTTTCCATAAATGGGTGTACCCGCAAATCATCCGTTTGAGATTGGGATTTTCCATTGTAAACCATCTATTTTGGGGTACCCCCATCTATGGAACCCCCCATAGATTAATGGTGAATGAATCAAATCCAACTGTTTCGACATTTTCATACATTTTCTGGTTTTTCCAACTGCTACTTCCTACACTACGCTCAACCCGGCCCGCTACTCCGCTAGCCGCTCGCCGCGCCTTGCAGACCTTGATGTTGGGTCCATCGGTGATGGCTACGCCCGTCATGCATTCCCAAAACCTACCGTAACGGGAGAAGTTAGGGCCTAGTGGATCTTCCGAAACCAGAAACATCCAGAAACCAGCGATTAAAAAACCCGAAATCATCGTAACATGGATATCTAAGGGATATATGGAGGTTGTTTTGAAAATCTACCTCCAAATCCCCTATGTTTGAGGGTTATTGTTTAATCAAATAATCCGTTGAAAGCCACTGGTGTATCGTCATTTCCCTATATTTTTCCATACTATTTCATGGTAAATTTGGTGAGTGGACCAATTTTCACAGCCATTCATATGCCACATATACCAGCCTTTCCATTATTCATCATTAATATCATCATTAATCAGCATTATTATGAAACATAATATATCCCATTATCAACTATCAACCATTCTTAACCATTCATCTGGGTAAATTAGTTTATTTCACTAACCTGAATCTTGCGGCCATGTGGGGATTATTCCCTAAAAATTAACCATGATTTCCAGTGAGGAAAAACACAGTGAGGTCGTTATAATCTGCCCAGATGAATAATCATCATTATGCTATTATTATAAATCTAATTGGTGGCTTCAACCCCTCTGAAAAATATGAAAGTCAGTTGGGATTTACTATTCCCAACTGAATGGAAAGTCATAAAATTCATGTTCCAAAATTTCCAAACCACCAACCAGATATATATATATATGTATATACACCATGTTCATCCATTTTCTTCATTCTGAACCATTCAAAAAACATCAAAAAACATCGATGATGAATCCCATGAAATCCCAGTCCCCCCGGGGATTCCAGCCTCTGTTGTCCGGCTTGTGCTTGGACTTGTCCACCACTGCTCAAGGTCACCCAGCCCGTCAAGGAGTCCTGCCGAAACACCAATGGCAATGGCCGGCCGGGATTCATGGACGATATCAACGGCAATGGCTGATCAGAAATGGGTTTCTTATCAACCTGTAATACTATATAGATCTATATATATATGCATATATAGTAGATTTGCCATTTAGCACAACTTCATGCGACTTCAAAGCCACCATGTGTTGCTAAAAAGAGGGCCGTCGAGTTCATCGATGAACTAAGTGGGTTATGACCAACCACACATATATCAGTCCCAAGAGGACTGTGATCCATAAATATCGAGTTCGAGTGGGATGTAATCTGCAAATCACTTGAATAGTCGCCACCGATGTATATTGGGGTACCTCCCAAGAGTGGCACCCCAAAATCAAAGGCAGCCGATTTCTTCATCCAGGGTTGACATCATGGCAAACCCAAACTAGACGAGAACAACTGTTCCGATCTTCTTGGGCCTGTGTTGCGAAGAAATCCCATTCTATCTCCATATTGGCTGTTACAAATCCCCCATAACTCTGTACAAATCCCCCATTGTTTCCATGAAAAATAATGGTCAAATCCCCAGCCTTTTTTCGATGACATCAATTTTGTTTATTCTCCATCACTTTGTTGGTGAAATCCGACGAATCCATACCCCATAGAATCCGTGGAATCCCCATCACCAAATGGTGAAATCCCCCCATCTTTTTGGCTTCATCCGCAACGAAAACCTGCAACGAAAACCTGCAACTCGGTCTCCTTCAAGGTCTTCACGCGTGCCCGGCTGACAGCATCCCGAACGTCCTGCTGGAGATGTAGGTCAAAACAGGTCAAAAGCCATGGAATCCCGTGCAGGTTCACCCGAAAATAGCTGGGATTTGTGGATGGTAATCCCACCAAATAAAGGTTTTGATGTAGGTTTTGATAGGTTTTGACCCCTTCCAGTTGATTCCTCCTGGAATCAACTAAGCCAATGGAAAATGCCCCTTCATCAATGTCCATCGATCATTTTTCTCCCCAAATTTGTTGGTTCCATGGAAGAAACATGTCAAAATATGTCAAATTGGATGGGTCAGAAACATATTTAACCTGGTTCCTATACATGACTTGGCTGATCATGATTATAGTGCCTTTATTCATCTTTGCAAAACATTGATGTCTTTTTGTTGGCAATGATTCTTCCAATCCTGGACTTGTTTTCTCTTGCCAATGACTAAAATGGAAACAATCCACCAACTCAGAATTTTCACCAGGGTCGTTCGGGTGAACCTTGGATCATCGTCGGTTTTCAGACATTGGTTTTTCGTGAATCGAAAAATCAGATCCAATCAGATCCTATATAGTTATACACCCGTTATACCCAGGGTTTTCACTAGTTACCATGTTATACCCATGGTTTTCACCCCAAAATCCCTAGAGTTTTGGATGGATCATCCACCCCCTTTGTCAAAAGCCCGCCTGTCGTGGACCCTCCAGGATCTCCAGGACTTCGTCGGTCTCGCGTCGCAAAAACGCGAGAAACCAGAGAGTTTCACTTCAGCAGATCTGAACCAATCTGGTTTTATAATGGGAAAAAATATCATAATAGTTTTAATAGTGAATATAATACCTGTAGATATATTCTGGTTGGTGGTTGACCTACCCCTCTGAAAAATGATGGAGTGAAAGTCAGTTGGGATGATGACCTTCCCAACTGAATGGAAAAATAACTATAGTTGTAGTACAGCAACCCCCAAAAAAGATGCCGAAAAAATCCAAAAAGGTACAAATCCAACCCAGAATGTCGTGATGACTTTGGCCCGTTTCGGCATCTTTGTTGGGGGGTTTACCTTACGATTGTCCCGAAAAGATGCCGAAGCCAAGGCCCGCCAGGCCTTCAGAGATCTGGTCGGTGCCTCCCCGGTAGTCCTCAGCACTGATTGATGAGAAATCAAGACCCAGGAAGCTGGATTTTTGTTGGCAAGTTAAAAGGGACTTAATCATCCAACTGCTGGGGTGTTAGATCATGTCTAGATCCATTACTTACCCAAAGGTTGCTGGTAAAAGCAGCATTGTTTTTCCTGCTTGAATCACTTGAATCGCATCTATTTCTGCACACAATGACTTGACCTATCTTGACCTATTCCGTACTATACCCCATCTGGGAACTCGTGTGAGCCAAAACCCAGCCATTGGCTCCGTAGATCCTGTGACCTGGTGATCCTGTGACATGACCAGATATGTCAACCACCGTTCTAACCACCGTTCTCTTGGAGCTGGAATTGCCTCAAAAGTGGAGGCATTTCCACCACAATATATGATATATATATATATATATGTATATATATATATATATGTATATATATATATATTTGATATATGATATATATATATATATATATATATGTATATACATATGATATATGATATATGATATATGATATATGATATATGATATATGATATATGATATATATATATATATATATATATATATGATATGTATATATATATGATAT
>Ga0126342_10009070_pt1 | contig 17820 bp, 19 predicted proteins | sample Cyp1metagenome_FD_92528 | JGI IMG/M metagenome (GOLD analysis project Ga0126342, IMG submission 92528) | Coral microbial communities from Lord Howe Island, Old Settlement Bay, Australia - Cyphastrea 1 metagenome | ecosystem: Host-associated > Invertebrates > Cnidaria > Coral ... | reverse complement strand
TCGGCTTGTGTCGTACTTCGCGGCTTCTCGGCTTCTCGGCTTCTCGGCTTGTGTCGGGCTTCTCGGCTTCTCGGCTTCTCGGCTTCTGGTCGCATTTCTGGGCCCCTTTTGCCCGTGCTTTGTTTTTTCGTGTGACAATGCTCACATCATCCATGAATGTATAGGTACACCCCCAAAAAAATATAGCCTTTGCTCGCTTTTGTTGGATCTCTTCGTAGCTGTGGGACTCCTGTCGCTTTCCCGACTCCTTCACTATGACCCAGAACTCTTCGTTCCCGTCATACATATTGTGCCTGCATGGCACTAACAATGGAGGGCTGAAGTTCTGTACACGCAACAGATCCAAAATCTCCTTAAAAAAATGGTGAACGAATTGTGTATATATAAAAATATATGGTGTTTCACCAAGTAGTGAACTGAGCATATATCGATAGCATCCTGCAGCTTGCAGGTTGGTTGAGCCTATAGTAGCCCTCGCCCAAAGCTTTGCACCGTGACTTGGCCCCTTCGATCTTGTCCCTGCAGCCGGCCGGGGATGGATGTGAGCATTCATGTGATACAATACATGCATATATCTTGGAGTTATATAAGACCATCAAGCACCAGCTGTATTCTTTTTAAGTTGTCATATGTTGTCATCTGAGATGATTGGACTGAATATGTCATTGGACTTGTTGTGGAATACGTTTTCAATGTGACAACTGTCTATGATAACAAGAATGATAACACATGAAGACCACCAGCAAGATTCGAAGCAATCAAAGCCAATAGACATACACAAGTCTACTACCTCACAGATTTCAACCTTGAGACTTGGATCAAAATGAGGACAGCTGAGGGCCGAACTTGTGCCAATGCAGCTCATCTCTCATCTCGGATTCTGAGTACCAACCTTCGTTAACCGTTAGTTCCACAAGCTGTTTCTTGCTGACCATAATTCTGAGCTCGTTCAAGAAGCTTTCCTGGCGCAGATTATATGTTTTTTTATTGGTTGGATAATATAGATCATAACTGTCGAGTTCTTAGAAATCCTCAACAAAGATTTAACAAATATAGGTAGTGTGAGTAGACCTATCTGACAGGGCCCAAAGAATATAAACACAGGTCCTCTTGGAAATTGTTCTTGCACAGCAGGTCGGCTATGGCATTTCGGTTTCCTTTCAACCACTCATTCTTAAGCATCTCTGGGGCATTGCGATCCATTCGTTTGCTCTTCGGTTTGACCCAGCGGATGATCTTCGCTTTGGCTGCGTTTCGCAGTTTCACCTGCCAGAAACAAAACATGTTATCATACATTGAATGTCGGCACATGTGAAATTCTAAACGTGTTTGAACAAAATAAGGAGTACATTTCCGTTGCTGAAGAATCCACTCTTTAAACTATGGCCTTCCGGGACACCTCCTTTGCAGCATCTGCTGTTTCACCTTCAGCTGGGGCCCCCTTGCACTCAGGCTGAGATGCTGCGTTGCTGGTCTGAAGTGGAGCTTCAGGAACCTTGGCATCAACCTGTGGCACGGGAGCGCCACCAGTCATGGGACTATCTCCACTAGTATCATCACCGCTCTGTTGTTCCACTTGTGGAATAGCTGCATCCGCTCGAACTGGTGTAGGAACTGGCGGCTGGACCCCTGAAGGCTCTGGCTGCACAGCCTGAGAAAATGGACAAGGTCCAAGACTTTCAGTTTGTATATAGTTTCTTTGTCTTATTTTTTGAGATGCCGAAAACCATGTGCTAGTCATGGACAACAGGCTTTTATAGGCTTTTCAGTAAACTGTCCAATCACCAATCACCACCTACCTTCTTGGCCATGGATTCTGCGATCTCCACATCAGTAGCCTCAAGAGTGTCAGTGTCGATAAATTGAAATTCCGAAAGATTCTTGACCTCAAACCTTGATGCGTTTTTTTTCTAGCCAAGGATTTCGCTGCTATTGTATCTTGCTCCTCGTCAGCAGGGTCTGCCTCAAGCAAGGAGGGTCGATGGTGGTTATGGAGATTATCAAGTTAGTGCTAAGGGTCCAGCAGGTGTTGATGGTACGGATTGTGATTGCAGTTCCTTCTCAATCTGATAGTCCAAATCCTTGCGCTCATATTTGCAGTAAGCTAGGGCCCTAGCGAAGCATGATGATTCCACATATAAACATTGTTGAATATCAGCGGTCCTGAATTTGCCGCAACAGATCTTGTTCATCATCCATATGTTGGAGATATACCACGCCATCTTGTAAGGTGGCGCAACTGGAACCCAGGGTAGCCATTGACCCAGACATGGTGGCAGCTTTTCAGCTGACAATTTTTTCAGCTGGCAATTTTTTCAAAAGACCTAGGGCCAAGATGCAATCGAAATGAAAATCAGGATGTGTGTAGTGAATGTACTTTAGGATGGCAAGCTGCTCTCAAACATATATCATTCAACATAGGCTTGTAACATCTACAATGTGCACGCAGTGTTTGGCACTACTTTGTCCCACTTGAGATCGATTGATTTGACATGCTGTCAGAGAACGTTCGGACTAAAGATGCCGACGAATTTAGGTGCAGCAGGTATTCCAGCTACACCCAAAAGTAAGTTTCAAGCCGCAAAAATGAGGTCACAATGGGGGGGTTCGAACCCATTATTTTTTATAGGGTTAGTACGGGTAAAATATGGGTTGAATACTACTTCAGTACGGGTTCGGAAAACCCGAGGTTTTAGTACAAACCCGGGGTTTTACCTCCAAAAATATGGGTTAGTACGGGTAAATAATGGGTTGAATACTACTTCAGTACGGGTTTGAGTTTCAACCCTTTTTTTTTCCGAAAAAAAATCAAAAATCTTTACTTTTGCGAATCCACATAGCTTTGTTGTCGGTTGAAAAATTAGATTTTCTGATTAAGATACTTCGGGTCAATATATCTTCGCAAAAAAATCACCCCTAGGAGACCTCATACAAACGAGCTGGCAATAGTGCCTGCCACTCCGCTGGAATGCGCAACTTTTTGTTGCGGCGTAAATAATCGTAAACTTCGGTAAAGCAAGTGGTTCTCCAAATTTCAGGGTCAGCGTATTCCATCTGTTGAAATGATGTCAATGCCTCGGGCACTGGGTCTGGAAGCTCAGGTTTTCCTTTGCAGGCAGCCTTCAAGTCCTCCAGCATGTCGCAGAATGCACGGGCAAAAGGCACCGGGTAAATCCTGAGCACGGTGGGCTGTGGTGAACATGGAGCATTTGAGTCTCTGAAAGTTGATGGTGGGTGGTTGCTATTCAAAAAAACCTTTTGTTCATAGATTGCTGTGATGAAAGTATGAAGTACTCCCTTAAGTCAACAACAAAAGGCCTTTAATTGCAACCAGCCACCAGGATATTTTACATAGGTCCCACGTAAGTAGAAAAAGATATCTGAAAACTTGTACTGCATTGGAACAATCAAGGGGCTCCGTACTTTTCAATGACTTGGTTCCCTTGTACCGCTTTTTCCCATTGGCATCAATGTAACGGGTTGCTGTCACCACACCATTCCCCTCTTTCTTCTTGGCCTTCCACCCTTGAAGAACGCCTTTGTCCAAGCGATGAATCGGTTTGGAATTGGAGTATGCATAGTGGCGCTTCGGGGTAAGGCTTTTGAAGTGGTGCATCCACCATCTTACGTTCTGCACCTGAGTATGTGTTGGGACTAATTGGTGCAGCAAAAAAAATGGTGCCACACAACAGTAAGCTTTTACAATCCAACACTGGGTTTTGTCATGCGGATCATGAGTATATTTCGAAAGTTCTGATGTTGTTTAGGGGCCCGGCTGCGTCTGGACCACCGCTGTCAAAAATACTTCGGATGGTCTCCCTGAAGGCCGGGTAATATTCTGCCAGACTACCGGATGGTTGTTCAAGACTCCATGCGGCACCAAGACAGGTGCAGAGCAAGATCAGTAAACAACTCCTGGCGGAGGCTGGTTGGTCAACCTTGGCATTGGGTGGATACCCCAAACCCAATGGTTTGAAAACCCGAAGGGGGAACTTTTAAAATTTATAAAGGTCTGGATGGGAATACATGCATCTATGAGCCACTTTGGTTGGTAAAAGGGCAACTCTTTTTTTGGTGTATTGTATGTTAATATATACCATATCATAAATACCACATTTTATGACCTGGAGAACAGGGAAACAGAATCTATATATATTATAAACCAATCCTCTCCATCAGCATGTTGCCAGTATTTACTGACTGGTACTCTTCCACCCCGATGGCAGTGCATGCTGAACGTGCAGATGTTCCAGTGTTCATCTTGCTGAAGGATGCGCATTTTAGTCCAAAATGAACCCCAAAGTCGTCCAGTTTTCCACGTAGTACGGCAAGGGTAGCTAGCCTCAGCTTTGTGACGGGATTGAAAGTTCATGGAATTGTGACCCAAGAAAAGAAGTTCAACAATTCATATCAAATCCAATTGTGGTGGTCCATATCTTGCAACGTATTTTAAAGAAACCAAGGAACGCGAACCCTGAAGGGTCGGTAAGGTCCATGAAATTAGACCTCCTATGTGCTTCCTTGTCATGGTCAATCAAATCGAAACGAACGGCTTTGTACTGAGTCATGGCCATCGTTCGGGTCAAATTGCCCTGGCCGGCGAAGAATTCCAACCATTCATAGCCCTGCCCAGGGTTTTGCATGGAGCGGATTTAACATGATAACTTTTTGGCACTGCAACCCGTGGCATGCTGGCCTGCGTGGTGTCATAGGTGAACAGAAGCAAGGCTATCACCATCGCAAACTCCTGACGAGCCGCTTTGGTGCAAACATAGAAACCGAATCGACCAGGGGAACATGTAAGGGCCAGGTGGATCACATCACACAGCAGTAGCAGAGAAGTATATTATATATGTTAATTTCAGAAGTAAACTGTTGGGTTGGGAGTGGCTCCTTTGGAGTACGAAGCTTGCGTAGGCGAAACATCAAATGGTCCATGTTGACCATGGCGAAAAGAGCACGGCCGGTTTCAGACCAGAATGAACCGTTGTTTTATCCATGCAAGAGGGAATGAAAAAATGTATACATCCTGTTTACTCGATTTTTGTTTGTACTTTAAACATGAGAAGCGTCGGTGAAATGAAGCACTGCTTTTCGTTTGCCAGTTTCAAATCTTGATGTCTATTTCTCATACTGGTGAACGAGGAGTGCAATGGCTGAAAAAACATCTCCATCACTGCCAAGACAAGGTTGCTAGTTCAACCCATTTCAGCACTAAACAGTTTGAAACACGCCCCGGTGACGTTTCTTCTTGAGCGTGTTCACACGCACTTGCCACAGGCCATTGCGCCTCTGGAGTTTCCGCCAATGGCCTGGCCTTAGCAGGACAGTTGGAGCGAAAGGGAAGTTGGGGAAAACTTTCTGAGGTGCTGTGGAAGTCTGGGGATCAACCAGGGGATCATTGGTTACTTTTACTACCGGTTATTTCATTTGATCAAAAGCATTTTTTTGGAACATCGACTGAAAGTTGAGAACACTGCAGTCAAAAAAGCGGTCCTTTTTGTTCTTCGACCTGGCTCTGAATCCTCGTTCTCCATTGCAGAGACTAGGCTGGCTCCAGAAAGGGCTAAGATCAATTTACCCAAGAGCACCTAACTTCAAATGGCGTTTTCATGCCGGTTAAGGGTCATCCACGACTGGCTGAATAGAAAGGGGATTCCCCTTTTCCCAAGTCTGAAGCGTCCAGCTCTTTGCCTCAAATATATAGCGATCTAAATGTCAAGTTTGACAAGCGCCCGGGCTACAGTTCCCAAAAGGTTCCACGACATAAAGAATAATATAATTCTAACAGGAAGAACCTTGAAACATCTTCAAACATATCACATATCAAAAAAACATATCATATATTATAAGTCATAGTATGTATAAACAATTTTTTGGGGTGACCAATGCAAAATGTTGATTCCTTTCCCACACTGCAATGCCACAAATGGGAGTGCCACCTGCAAACAACGCACATGCTTTGTGTGCAAACCCGCGCAAGATGTTTGCATCTTGCAACCCCGCACACTTGAACACAGCTAAAGCGCTGTAACCTATGTGGCACGTGACCCACCTGTTTGGCACACACACGAAAGTCAGGGACTGCATCGAGCGCAAATGCTCATGATCTTTTCATGAGTCAGGTTTATCAAAGTTCATGGGTGAACATATTCACAGCATCGGTGTGGATTTCCTTGAGCTGACATGTCATGTTGATCACCTTGGGGTGCTCCTTCATCTTCTCATCTTCACGAGTTGTGTCTCGACCCTTCACCTCATCAACGAAGCGTGCCTCAGCTGGCCAGGAGGTGCGAGTACAATTATAAAGAATCTTTAAGATGTATGATACATGTGCTCATATACATGCAGTATATTTGTCATTTCACCCGACTCAGCAAAAACAAAATTATCTCCGCAAGATAGATCTGAAGTTGAGCATTCGTGGAAACTAGAAATAAGCGCCTGCAAGTTGCAAGCATCTCAGCTGCTTTGTGTGCTGCTGCCATTCGAAACTTTTCGGGGCATGCCTTGTTTCTGCTTTGAAAATAGGCCAAATCTGTTTTTTCAGCCCGACATGTGAGTCCCACAGCGGTCCTTGACCAGTACACATTGAGGCGACATGTGTTGCTGAAACATGCCAACCTCATTCGCATCGCTTGGCGGATTTGGGTGTCTTCCTTCAAATCCTGAAACCCTTTCATAAAACTCATAATTTCTTTCAACCTTCCATCCTTTGTTGCTGGCAGAGCCATGGAAAACTCAGGTGCTTCTGCCACTGCTGGCTCTGCTTGTGGGTGTGCTGCTCGTGCTCGTGCTTGTGGCCGTGCTGCTCGTGCCCTGGGTGTTCCTTCATTGGTCTGTGGATCTTCTGGTGCATGGCTCTCACTCACACGGCTGTTGCGTGTCCGCTGCTTCCTTTGTTGTTCCTGGTGTGCCTCAGCCTCATCTCCTTTCCTAGAATTCTTTCTCTTCCTCTCCTCCTTGGCCTCTCCTGCAGTGTCATCACCTTCAATAGCTTCCCCTCTCTTTGGTTTCTTGCGTTTGCTTCCTGAGTCATCCTTTGCTTTGATTTTCTCATCCTTGCTGCTGCCGCTGCTGCTAGGTTTCTCCGTGGAGCCTTTGGCTGGTTTGGATAACTCTGCTGGTGCTTTTTTCCGTCGCTTTGGTTCTGCTGCATCTGCTGCATCTGCTGCGCTGGCTGCAGATTCAGCTTGTTCATTGCCTAACTGGTGCAATTCATAGATACTTTTCTTTTGCTCCAAAATAGCTACTTTGTCCCATGCCTCAACCTCAAACCCTTTCCCGTGCTCATAGTTTTGGGACCAAGTGCATGCTGCATCCCAAGCAGTCCACTCATCAAGGGTGTACCCATAAAAAATTGCCCCACCATCCATTGCACTTTGCTTGTTTTCCTTTTTGCTATCCTTGGTCTTTCGGGGCTTTCCTTTCTCTGAACCTGCGCTTTTGTCCTTGACAACGCAACCCCTCCCGCGACCTCTCCCGCGTCCTCTCCCTGGCTGAACAAGTTGGTCACCCTCATCCGCTTTTGCTTTCTTGGCATGTTTGAGTTTTAGCTGGTCCATCCTCGTGGTCCTTGCTTTTGGTGGACTCACCTGTCGCGGTTTTAAAACAAAAGCACATGCAAAAGTAAACTGCAAAACGACTTACTATATCAGTTGAAACACTCCTAGTAGGACATGTGATTGACAGGGTTTCAGAACCTACCAGGACCCAAAAACACTGTATGACTTGAAGACAAATGTATACAATATATAGATGGAATGGTTTCTCTGGCCTCACGGTCGCTTTCCGTGAAATCCTCATCTTCCTTTGCCTTGCATGCTTTCTTCGGTTCATGGGTTCCAGGCTCGGGTCTCTCCTTGTCATAACACTTTGTGTCAGATTGACTGGGTAGGACCTTGCCCTTGGTTTGGTACACTTCTCGTTTTTGTTGTGCTGCATGACCTGGCGAAAACAAAGGTTCCTTGTGCTCTGGAGTCTTTGCTGTCATCACATCCACGGGCTGAGTGTCAACTTGGTCGATATGGCCAGCTGCACAATCTTTTTCTACTTTGCGTCCTACCGGTGGAAGCATTTAACATGTGTGTATGTAAAATATTGTAAAATATACTTTACACTCACATGCACCCAAAATGATGAGAGGTTCCCTCCTGCGTCTCCTCTGGTGCTTGCTGAAGCTGGTCTTGGTGTAGTGCCATCACCCAAGCTTGAAGAAGACTTCAAACTCCGCAGCCTGAATTGGAGCATTCTATGTTTTCATTTCTTATGTGTAACTGTTTGCCAATGCAACTCATTAAGATACAATAGTATAGAATTGATATGTGTAAGCCACCCCTTTGTTGCATGTATACGTGTGCATGTGTATATTATGTGATGATGCAGGTTAACCAGTTTTTCATATATAATACACTTTACTTACATGTTTGCATGTTACAAACTGCAGGCTAGAAACTTGGTTAACTTCGCAACAAGTTCTTCCCTCTTTTGTTGGAGCGTCTCGGCACTACCTTGGGGCTATGGTGCTTTTAAATGAACATGTCCTTTCACTGGTATCTTTGCTCATTGTTTGATACTTGCTGCACATCAGGAGAAAACAAATCAACAACTGGATGCGAGAAAAAAAACATTGTAGATGCTGACAAAGCTACTGTTTGCTTCTTCAGCACTGAGATTGGATTGCTTTGCTTCCTCTTTCCTACAACCCTGGAAAGCCACTGGTGAAACCTCATCCTTTACACCTTGAGCCTCCGTTTTTTCAACATGTCCTTCCTGGGTTGGCTGCCCTTTCTCGAGCTGCTTTGTCTTTGCATCTTCGGGGGAATCCACAGTCACAACAGTATCGGTCTTCCCTTCATCCTTTTTGGTGTCACTTGAACTGGCCAAAGTAGGATTTGGGGATTGTTCGGGATCAGAAGTCTTTTCATGTGGTGTGTCCTGGGGCTGGGTAGCAACAGTAGACCCAACCGGTGCTTCTCCCTCAGAACAGACCGAAGATTCCGAAGATTCATCTTCAGGGTCACCAATGCCACCTGCACTCTCGTCCTCGTCATCACTCTCCTGCGTGATTGCAACAAATGCGGATGGTAACTATATGTCATATCTTTCAATTGAAGGAGGTGTATCCTATCACAAAAAATAGTAACATAGTTGAGGTGTTGATGATTCCTGATTTTTTTGATGTTGAAATAAAATTGAAGGCACTCCTCATCTTCAGTTCTTTTCTGCCGGGCTGCTTTGCGCTCAGCAGTCTTGCGGTTGACTTCATCCACCGTTTCCTCCAGTATGGGCTGCACTATGGAATAGCCGGGAATTACATATACACCTTTACATCACATGAGACAAATGTAAATAATATAGTGTACCCTCAAAGTAAGAATCTTAGCATAGCAGCTTTCCCAGTATATCCCAATATGCCCTCTCTCTCTCATATATTTATTTTTGTTTCTTCCCATACGGTACACCACTGCACAATGGTATGCAGGTCGCACCACACCTGAAGCGAAGGATTCATCTCCAAGCAAATGTGCTGAAATGCTGGCACCTTGCAATGGGCGCACATGTTGCGACAACCACTATGGTATTTTTTGATTAGCGAAACATGATTTTGATACGCATGACTAATTCAAAAAAGGCACTGACGACACTTCGTGACGACGGACCTTCATTTTGATGAAGCCTAGCATTTTCCTAAGCTTCCAAGCGATCGCCACAACATCGGGACTGTCCTCTAGGGTCTTGCCACGCTTGTTCTTCAAGTAGAAGGACTCCACCTCATCTCGAAGGGTCTCAATGACTGGCATCGGCCTGCTGGTAGTCATACTCATCCGGGTGACCATAGGCTGCAGGGCCGGATAGTTGGCAACAACCGAGGGTATGTCCTCCCCTTGGGGCGTCACCAGCATATCACCACCATCAAGCACCCGGTCACGAAGCTCTTCATGCCCATTCCAATCAAGATGAAGTTGGTCAATGGGTAAAACTTCAACAACGGCATTCTTAGGGCGACCCGCTGGTTTCTTGCGGTTCAACACCACGGTTTTTCAAACCCCACCAAAACTGCTTGAGGAGCCAAATGGCCCTGGAAAATGAGCACCATTTCAAACAGCCACTTGGTTTGTTTGCCGGTTCCTATGGCCAACACCTGCTGCAGGACTGGGCTGCCCAACTGGCCAATGGCAGCTGAACTTGACGGCATTGTGCAAAAAGCTGGCGTTGGCTGATCATGGCTGACCGGTGTTTGGTGAACAAAGTACTTTTGGGATCGTGTCAGGAAGCTTGCCCTGTACTCTGATGGGCGAAAAAATACAACACTATTCATCTGAGTTTGAAAGTTTGTTTATTCACGAATAGCTATATATGTTACAATATGTTTTAAAGATCAAGTCATATAGTATATATATATATTGTATCTTATGGTCTATGTTGAATAGCAATGCTCTGATATTCCATGCTGCTCCCCCAGCAGCTTGATCAAAATGATCTGATGCGCCTGGGCTGCAGTGCGGGTGGGAAGATAGGTGAAATTTATATGAAATATATTGTTTTTCAGTGGTATTATCCAAAACCCGAGGTTTTCGGTACAAACCCGATGTTTTTGGGATATTCCTGGAAAACCCAATGTTTATGTTCAAACCCTATAATTTTAAAGGGTTCAGGTTGTAAAGGTATATATATATATGTGTGTGTGTGTGCAATGAGAAGTTGAGGAGAAAATGAGAACCCAAAAACGGATGGCGAGTAAACCACTTCGCCTATTTACAGTGTTGATTTCTGCCTCAGTAACAATTCGCAGGATCCTAGGTACAACTCCCCATGGACACACCGAAGCGAGGTGCAATCGTCGTTGCCACAAGGGAACTTGATAATTGTTACTCTCCAGCGATTTAGAAAAAGTCCTTGGTTCGCAGAGGGGCCATACGGCCACTGGGGCCAAACAGTGGCCCATGTCAAAGTGTTGAAAGATCCAAGTCTGAAATTCTTAAGTAGTCTTACTGCACTGAAACTTTGCAATTTTGGTCTGAGCTTTTCCATCCTGCCTTGAGAACGTGACATCTGAGACCTACTCGAGGCTTTTCCTAATGCCATTGCCACCACAACTGGAAGCAGCTCGCGCAACATGTCTTGACAAATGACCAGGCTGATAGAACTAGGAGTTCCAGAAAGCGATGAGTAACTTGCAACATGTACCTGAGCTGACCGGGCAAGGCACGCGCCTGTTGAGGTGATGCAAACTTGCCGCAGTGAATTTTCGCTACTTCCATATATAAAAATCCCATATGGTATATCCCTATGAATAGTTCGATTCAGAACATGACATTGTATCATCTTATGCCCCCATTATCCAGTGAAATCACCTTTTTTTGGAGGGAAAATATCATGAAATATCCTGTTATATCCCCATTACCCCCTTTAAAAAAAAAATGCCATTTGAGCTGGGAACTTGAAAAAAAAACATCGTCATTCACAGCGCCAAATCTCGCGCGTGCGGAACAAGTGACCATCGTCCGACGAAGGCGGTCCAGCAATACTGCAGCGTAGCAGCGATCGCTTGGTTCTTGAAAATCTCCACCTCAGTCGTCGAAGTACCGAAGGACACCAATAGGTTTGGGGGTACCTGGGGTAAACATACAGAAAAATGTGGCAAACCCATGGTTTCCTTAAAAGAATCTGCAAAGGGTAGGTTTTCCACATCTATATTTAGTTTACAGAAGCGGAAGTTATCGGTCCCTAATTTGTTCAACCATGACTGGAACCAAATGGGATCTGCTGATGCGGTCATTTGGGATACAAATTTCATCGAAACCTGAAAAAAACAATTACCTTGTCAAATTTGTCAAAGAAGGTAAACCCAAGTTTTACAGTATTGAACCAATAATCTCAGAGATCATGTTCAAGATGTTGGATTTCAAATCTAAGACCCTCTATCAAGTGATGTTTTCTTCAAGTACTTCCCTTCCTCGAATTCTCACTCTAACTGGAAAAAAACACATATATACCCTCCGGTAATTTAACGCAACTATGGAATATCAACATCTTCATAGGTAAATTGCATAGCAATGTTAAATCACCAGAGGGTAAAACCAGCAAATTATGAGAGTATCCCCCAGCATTTTCAGCATGTTCCTTCTGCAAAATCTCTGACTTCGCCATGGCACATAGTTGGTGAGGCTCAAGGCAAGCAGAGCTTGAGTAGAAATGATGCCCTTCAGTCTCAGTTGCCTTAGTTCGATGATCTACCTCTGAATCCTATTAACCACGGTGATTTTCCCTAGCAAATTCAAATTACGCTGGAGTTGGAATTCGGAGATCTCCATGATGCATGGTACGTCAGGAACCCCGAAGGTACTCATATAGATATCTATATTGACGTGTCAATACGTTAAATCACTTGATGTACATTTGATACGTGAAACAACTTATTATATTCCTATCTCCATCCATATATATATATATACATATATATATATATCCATCCCTCTCTCTTTGATCATATCATACTGGACCCCCCAAGGTTAGAACATGGGATGAAAAATATATCCATCCCATGGAGGCCGGACGGCCATCGACTCGGGTGGGCCATGGGGGTGACCTGCCCAGCTGCCGCATCTGGATGTGCGCCAACTGGTCGCGCACCACGCGCCCCGGGGCGTTGCTGCGGAGGTTCGCGCCGGAGCGGCCCCTTGGGGATGGGGTGGTTGATCATATCCCGACAAAATATGGCCTTATATATTTCAGTACCTCCATTTTAGGATCCTGAAATATTGTTTTCAGCTGACATCAGAAAGTCAGGTATAAACGTAGCTATGTTTAAACCAACTATAGCATAACATAACAAGTAAAAATATGCATATCATAGTATACATACTATATCTAACCCTCAGTAAACAAATCGTCTATACTTCAAAATCGTTTCATGGGCTGTCTTCCATTACCAGCCATGATTATACCTAAGAGGGTTCATCTCATCTAATCTATGGGTGAACGTACAATGGCTATTAACCACTTATGATCCTTGGGGTAATCCAACAAGTGGTAAACAGATCCCAATTAACCATTTAATCAATGACTTTTCACTATTAGTACCTCATGTTAATAATGTTAGATTTTTGTAAATGCATATTTAGCAATTTTCTAACATCATATTTAACAATATATATTTTAGAATACCGGTCATTGGCCTCAGCCTTCACCCGAAACCAAGTGGCTTCAACTGGCGGTTGCTCTTGCTACGAAAGATGGACTTCTTCGCGCTGGGCGCCAAATGGTCGTGCCACTCGGGCCAGGCGTGGTCGCCTCGACACAGTCCGCGGAGTGGAGCTTCAAAAGGAGTGTGACATGTTCATGAAAATTGACCAAAACTATAATTAGGTACTAATATATATATATATATAATTATATATATATATCTGTGTGCGTGTGCATGTATATATATATATATACAATTATACATATATATATATGCATACATTGTATATATATATATATATATATTTATTTATATATATATATATGTATTCATATTAATATATATATATATATATGTATTCATCCAAGTGAATCATACCAAACTTACCTTTATCAAAAACTGTGGGTAATTATAAACATGACAATGATAGCAAACATAATAACAATACCAATGATATTAATAACAATATTCGTGTCAACATTAGTTATATCAATATTATCTCATTTGAAGAAGATCTGACGCAATTCTCATAAACTTAATTTCAGGTGGGTTTGCTGTGCAATACTATACACACCACTGGCTGCAACACTGAGACTTTCAGATTTGACCAGCTGCGCTGCACGTCCAAGTGGCGATTCCCTTTCTCCGTGTCGCACTTCCAGCTTTCATCGGTGTTGTAATCAGCCCGCAGCTCCTGTTGAGCTAACTGCTACTTCTGGAGGAGGTGTCTTGAAAGAATCGCTCCCTTTTGGTGCCTGAAATTAAAAATCCAATGTACAATAGATCATCTTTTATGAATTCAAGTTAGTGCTGTTTACATCTATTTATTGTGTTACTGTGAGTTTATCTGCTATTCCTTCTCTCAGTCAATGCAGGCTAGGAAGGACATCCCACAGGCTCCCCTATGGCCGGCTGCGTCCTTGATAGCTGCTCGATTGGGCAAAGGATGATGGTAGACGCTGTCCTGGCCGGAAATATCTGGAAATGTTCTTAGTTGGCAAAGAAGTCGATGGTAGCCACGGGTAGCCAACAAATCATGTAATGATAGGATCCAACGGTTCTCCATGACAGTCCTCGTCTGGTTCAACTGTGAGGATTTCCAACAAATAATCGGCAGCATCAGGCGTGGTCTCCTGAGATGCAACAGCCGGCTTTGTCAAAGACACCGCTGTTTCTGGTGAAAATCCGGGTTTCCATGACAAAACTCTCCACAGCTGCCCGAAACTTCCCCAGGGCCTAAGTCATGGTCATCCCATGGATGATGCAAGGGGGTACCATGGGGCAGTTTTTTTCCCCATTGTAAAGGCCCCAATTTTTTAGGGATCCCCGCAGCAACGTCCAAGAATCCAAAAGCTCAATCCAATGCTCAACATCCAAACTCCTGGGCGAGTTTGAATTAACACCCCCTGCCACACTGAAGGAGCGGCTGATGATATCATGATAGATAGATCTCTATAGGATTCTATAGGTTTCCTTTAAATATCGGTTAACAAAAAATCTGGAAAACCTATTTTGACATCAGAACATGGACCCTGCCAAAAGCCAAAAAAAACACGTCTTTGACATCAAGGCACTCTTCTTTCTGCAGCTCGTCTGCCACCTGACAGGTGGTCTTGGAGGATCACCACCACTTAGTAACTGGTCAGTAGCTGGGGTTATAACATGTTTTTAATTGACTGGCTTGGCTTATGAAACGATTATCAATTGTACCATCCGCGATAACCCCATGAATAGCCATTAATAACCATTGATCAATATTAGCCATTAATAACCATTGACAACCATTAATCAATGGAATTTTACCATAGGCAGGGTTGTTAAACGTTGTTAACCAGTTGCTGGTTAACGTGGGATGATCCTTCAAGGATGGAAAAATCCTTATCTCGGCCGGCAAAAAAATCCTACTCATGGTGGCATGACCATCCCCCACCTTGTTTCTATCCAATCATAGTTAAATGATGTTGAATGATCATATTGTACTATAATGTCTCATATAGTTAATCAATTTGTAACAATTCAAAATACAGTTGAGAGAATAATATCATCATATTCCCAGGAGAATCCCAATAATTTTAAGATCCTAGTGATCCTAGTTCAATGAGTATCAATATATCAACTTCATATTCCCATGGCTATCCCAGCCAAATCCTGCCATCTGCCGGGGCACATAGCTCTTGTACGCCACTTGATCTGCTCGATCTGCCCCAACGTAGTCGCACAGCAAGGCACGCATGAAGTCCACCTCGAAAAACACGGAACCACGGAACGTGTGAGTGGTGTGACTGGAAGCTGTGCATATTGGGGTGAAAAAAACACATGAAACAATGGTTGAGGGACCATTATCCTGGATAATGAGATATTGAAAGGATCATATGGGATAACATGGGATAATATGGGATGATAAGCTAGGGCCAATTGTGGTTGATGATACATAGGGTTGTATATGAAGAAAATACAATCATGGAGGTATAATAGGTCTTATAAATGTCTTTTAGTCAGGTAAAACCTAAAAGCCTTTAAAATGAGACCAAATGGTCGCATGCTGAGCCACATAAAAGCATATCCTCACCATGGTGGAATCCGGCCCCCTTATTTAAGCCCCCGGGCCGTGTTGCTGGGACAGTGCTCCGAGACGATCAAGATGTCGCCAATCCGAAAGCGCGCCAAGACGTGCAGCCTCCGCGGCGGAAAAATCCCGGACTCCACGGCCACCTCCAGCGCCGTGCGCTGCTTCATGTCGCGCAGCTCGATGTCGCAACCGTGGCGGACCAGGAGCTCCGAGATGTCGTTGGCGCCTATTTTTAGGGTGGGTTAAATAAAGGTGTTAAAGGATAGATGTTTGATATAATATAGATGTTTTTGTTTCATGAGAAATGATATGAAATGATCATGATAGTTCATTTGTAGGTGCTATAGGATGCTGTAGGGGTTAGATGTATAGATGTTTGATGTGGATTGTTTCATGATATCGATGTCATGAAGTTTGCGGGGTATGTTTGATGTGATGAAGCAATATTGAAATCTATGTTTGAGGGTCAAAATGCGAACAAACTGGGCGAAGCTTAAAAATTCAATATTTTTTGCGTACTTGCAGCCATATGCCGCAATGAATGCACTTGCAGTACATTTAGATGAACAAAAAACAGGAACCAAGGTTCTCAATGCTTCTAACCAGTTCAGCCAACAGAAAACAGTATCGAAATCAAAAATGCAGATCCCCAAGTTGAATCTGACAGGCGCATGTCTGAGCAAGAAGCATGTCCCACGAACTCACAGTTTCACCCTGAGCACAAGCATCACGAAAGATATTGCAAGTCTTCGTCCAACTTCAGGGATACCCAACAGACGACAGCAAAAGCTAAGTCTAAGTTATTTGTCCTTCAAGATATGACCATCCCAAATGCTCAAAAAGGTGCCGGCAATTGCCGGCATATTTACCTACAAAAATGTACCCCAAGAAATGCCACAGTTGTCACAGTCGTCTCGTCTCCAGGTGTCTGACTTTCCACCCGCCCAAACCACAAGCGAGAGGCCCATCTTGGCCGCCACGTGCAGTGGGGTCATACCATCCAGATTTATGTCGTTGACATTGGCATCTGGGTGGCTTTGATCTGTTGAATGGTGAAAAAAAAAAATTAAAAAAATCTGGGATGCCGCAAAAGAAAACCACAACATCAGATCATAATTCCAGTGGAAATTTATGAGAAGGGATTTTGGAATGGTGAGCTACACCAGGTCATTCTTACGGTTTGGGGCCTATACAAATTTGAAAACATATAATATGAGAAACGATTTTCATTGGAATATTCGAAGCAACAACAATAATCAAATTCTAAGGTTGTCAACTGGAAACATTCCAACTCCAACCTTAGAAGCAAAAAGAAAAGTGACAAATCATCATCGAGGCGCTGTTGATGAGTAAGTAGCTCACCATCTCCAAGTTTCGAAAATACACCGCGTCCTCGGGGATTTGGGGTTGAAATGGGTTGAAGAAAACATAGAGCCCACTAGCAGGCCGCAACATTTCAACAAATTTCAAATATTCAAGGTTTGGCTTGGACGCAGAATAACGCAAAAGCCGACGTAAAATCCATGATGTGGAATGTTTGGTGATGTGAATTCAACAACCCCATATGCTCCATGGTGCTGGTATATTTACCTACAAAACTGGGCCATTTGTTGGGTCAATATGGGAACCAGCAGCCCACTAGCAGGATGCAAAATGCTGCCAATCCTTGGAGGATCATCGCACGATCGGAAACTGCTTAGTAAGCATAGCCTGGTGAATGTGTCCACATTCAGTGGGATTTTCCCATACCCATAGGATCCATGGTGCTGGTATATATGCTAACATTTGGGGTATATTGATGGTAAATCTTACCATATATAGCATACATGGATCCTATGGGATATATAACTGGGTTGTCTGGATCTAAGACACTTATTTCGATACTCCACAGAGTGGGATTATCCCAGTATTCTAAAGGCAACATTCCCATATTCAGAATATCTTCGCATACCATGTTTTCATCGTACTCCAGACCTGGGTTTTGGTATGTTACTTTGATAGGCATTTCAGCTCAATCTGGAGGGAACAGTTGGCCCACGGCGAATCCATTGAATGCCCCTCC
>Ga0126342_10009069_pt1 | contig 17821 bp, 12 predicted proteins | sample Cyp1metagenome_FD_92528 | JGI IMG/M metagenome (GOLD analysis project Ga0126342, IMG submission 92528) | Coral microbial communities from Lord Howe Island, Old Settlement Bay, Australia - Cyphastrea 1 metagenome | ecosystem: Host-associated > Invertebrates > Cnidaria > Coral ... | reverse complement strand
CTGATACAGCTGATACAGCTGATACAGCTGATACAGCTGATACAGCTGATACAGCTGATACAGCTGATACAGCTGATACAGCTGATACAGCTGATACAGCTGATACAGCTGATACAGCTGATAGAGCTGATAGAGCTGATACAGCTGATACAGCTGATAGAGCTGATACAGCTGATAGAGCTGATGCAGCTGATACAGCTGATACAGCTGATACAGCTGATACAGCTGATACAGCTGATAGAGCTGATAGAGCTGATACAGCTGATACAGCTGATACAGCTGATACAGCTGATACAGCTGATACAGCTGATACAGCTGATACAGCTGATAGAGCTGATAGAGCTGATAGAGCTGATACAGCTGATACAGCTGATACAGCTGATACAGCTGATACAGCTGATACAGCTGATACAGCTGATACAGCTGATACAGCTGATACAGTTGATACAGTTGATACAGTTGGTAGAGGTCAAAGATGTAAATTGATGAACTGAAATGAAGTGGTAGATACTGGTAGCCGCTTAGCCCAGTTCAGGAGTTGATTCTGGACCTGGTGACGCCTGATCAGCTCTTGATGTCCGCAGAGGAGGTGAGGGCTTCGGCTCAGTCATTGAGCTTGTTCGAGGGTTTCCCCTTGTTCGCTGCTAGTAGCTGCTATCCATTACTATTTTTCAGTGAAGCTCCTGAAATGCCAGATCAATCCAGATCATGGACCCACAGATACACAGATGATACACAGATGATACACATGTTCTGTTTGTTTTCCATTGTTTTCCTTAACTGCGGTGAGGCTCCTGCAGAGTATTTGGACCTTGCAGTTCCAGAGAATCCGGATCAATGGAACCGTTGCTGGTCTTTGGAAGTGTCAGCTATAACTAAAATCATGTCGAGTGCCTGGCCCTTTCTCCAGGCATCTCCAGGCTAGTGCTTCATAGTGCCTGAAATTGGAGATTCGCCCTGGGTCGTTATTCCGCACAATCAAAGGGTGCTGAATATATCTGAATATCCTGTCTTGAAGGCGAATGAAAAGTCGGGATTTCCTTCATCTCATGCTGGCCACATGGAACTATTGACACTTTGCTCTATTCCCTTTGGTTCAAATCAGAGCATTGAGAGCACTGAGGTTTGAACTTCACCCTTTCTTTCCCAACACGTTCTCGCGACGCTCTGATTGATGGCTTCTGCGGCTGGTGGGACGTGAGCTTCGCAGGTGGGCCTAAATCAGAGGGGTGAGACTTTTGTTGACAGCTTCCATGTGCAGTTGCCACGTTGCAAATGCCATATCTAATCCCATGGCGGTGTATGATCTTGCAGCAAATTCCATGTGCTTGAAAATTGATTACAGTATTACAATATATTACAATGTCAACTGATCATTCGTGCAAGCTCATCTGTGATTTCCGGCTCAAGATGAGCAGTTTAACCAGTTTTGTCATGTTTTGTCAAATTCCTGAGCTTCGCAGGTTGCGACGGCAGAGAGCCTCCAGTCCTGTCGACGGCACCAGGGGTCCCATCCACAGCTGCTTGGGTTCGGCTATTTGGAGGCGGACATACGTGGTACCTACTTGGGACATACTTGACCAAGACTTGGGCATGTATGGATATGTTATGATATGTTGGTACGGGTCAAACACCAGCTCTGGCAGCATTCAGAGATGGTCAGCCGCCTTTTTTTTGGGGGTCACTTGTCAATGGATAGTGCGAGTCTACTCAGCGTAATGGTTTTTGAGTGTCCAGACTTGGGAATTCAAGCATTCTGTTCAAGCAGCTACTGCGGCGTTTCCACCTTTTTATGTGGGTGATCAGTTGTGGCTTTGCTTGTGACCCAGCACCTAGCTCAGTGCCCGCAGTGCCAGCGTTGTTGAGCACTACTGTTTTTCTTCATCTGCCTTTGAAAAGAGATGTAAAATTGCACTTTTTTTGGGTTCTGGCACTGAGAGCCGGCTTTGAAACAAGTTTTGGACCAGAAAAGAGCTGAGCTGCGAAGAGCTGAGAAGAGATGAGACGAGAAGAGAAGAGCGGGACGAGGAGAGAAAAGTTGAGAAGAGCTCAGAAATGCTGAAAATGGAAAAATATTGGGAAAAACCAGCAATAGCTGAGAAGAGTTGGGAGAAAAGTTGGGAAAAGGCGGGAAGAGTTGAGAATAGGTGAGAAGGGTTCAGAAGATTCAGAACAGTTGAGACAAAAGATGAAAGGCAGAGAGACAAGATGAGAAGGGCACTGAAGAAAAGAGAAGAAAAGGGAAGAAGCTGACGGCTTGCCAGAGTGGCGGCCGATGAGTGACTGCGTGTGTCGTTGCGGACCGCGGACTCTGTAACGTCGAAAAAAGGAGCTGTTGCAGCCATTCTGGGGGAAGAGACAGCTCGAAGACAAGAGTGGGATCAGCTGTGACAACCAGGATGAGTTGGGAAGAGCTGCGGAGAAACAGACAGGAGCAGAAATGAGAAGCTGAGAAAAGCTGAAACGACCTCAAAAAGAGGAGAGAAGATGAGAAAAGAGATGAGATGAGAAGAGCTGAGGTGAGATGAGATGAGAAGTGCAAAGAGATGTCAGATGACTGAGACGTCAGCAGGTTCTTTCTGCAACGGGCACGGGGTTGTCTGACATCCTATTCCTATAGGTCTTATTTTTGAAGTTTCCGCCCCCGGCTTGCCCTCGGCACTACTTGTAGCTGATTGGTGTTCCTGTGTTCACACTCGTGCCGTTGCCTCCCCAGGTTTGGGCACAGTGCCGTTTCCTGCTACACAAACCATTGAGTGCCGTGGCCGTGAGGTTGCCCACATTTGCCCATCAAGGTTTAAGGTCATGGCTGTTAGAGGTTGACATCTGTGACGGACATGGGCAGGAAAGTACGGCTAGCCGCCTAGCTCTTTCATGAACTCTTTCATCCTAGATCAGTTGAACTATTGAGGTTGAATAAAGTTCACGACAACCGTCCTCTATTGGGGCCACTTCCTTGAACCACACACAGCTTTCGACGAGGTTCTCGGTAGATCACAGGTTTCAATCCAGCCATGTCAAGAGATGTCAAGCCTGTTTCATGGTTGCAGTTCCAAACTGAAATGCCAATGGCCCAGCGGGATTCGACGACTGAATGTGATTACTTAACTGATGCTTCAGTTAAGCAACTGTAATGTTCAATGCTGTTTAATTAGCTCGTTAAACCTTCGACGAATTAACCATTTCACCTACCACAGGTCCTCTTTGTACCTGGGGAGCCAAGGTGTTGCCGCCAATGACAAGCTACAGGCAGAGTGCCAGCTGAAGTGCAACAAGGAGAGGGAGTGCCTGAGTTCTATTTATTTGAGGATTGTTCGGGTTCACAATGGCAGTCAAGAATGGTTCAAGAGTTGAAGGCCGATTTGTTTAATTGCTGAATCACTTTATTCCAATCTACTGGAATCGAGATGTTTGGAAGTGTTAGATGTTCCAGCTCTGAACTCCATTCGTTCTCTTTAACTTCACTTGTTCGATTTGAAGATCTTGCTGCTTCAGTAGATTCAAGTGCCGTTTCTTTTGAGGCACCATCTGGATGTAGCTGGTCCCTAAAGATGTCCCAAAAGCAACGTGGAGATGGGAACATTTCCAGTTCAAGTCCAAGTCACCATGTGTTTCAATGCGATGTAATTTTGGATGATTTGGGGTCCAATTTCAGAAACCTCCATTTGTCACCTGGCAGTGGTGCAACATGATTTGGGATCAGGGGGCCCCACATGGCCCCACCTGAGCTATTGGGTGAACTTGCCCAGACCATCCCAAACCCATGATTGAACTTGAGAGAAAAGACATGAAAAGACATGTGTATATCCCAGAGAAACGCTAAGGTCTAAGGTAACTTGTTCCTCTTTTGTTCTTGAGTGGCCACATCCCTACAATTTGGGTTCCCACTTAAGAGTGCGTGAACTTGGACGATCACAAGGTCCCAACTACCCCCCAAACAGACCCATAAGCAACAAGGCATAACAAGGCCATTTCTTTGATCTCAGGTCATATAGCTTCCAGATGAAGGTCCAAAACAAAACCAGCCGACACTGGGAAGCATTCTAACAGTATGGGCAAGTTCGCAGTGGTTGGACGAGCGAGATCCACATCTCTTATTCCGACTGCAAAGGGCTATGAGTGTTTTTGCTTGAAAGGGGTTCCGAATCATCAACATGTATCCTACACTGCCTACACACTCATCACAGTTTCTTGACACAGAGCTGCGCAGGGCCATGCAAGGGAAGCAAGTCAAATCGAAACCAGCACGGCTGGTGTTCCATGTCGAAAAGCCCGGCAGATAGACCCAGCGTTATCTTTCTATATATATATAATATAGTTCAATTTTTTTGAAGAACTCTTTGACGATTTTCAGAGTCGTACCTCCTGTCAAGGGATTCAGCAAGTCTGATTTTTTTCGGGCACCGAAGCAAGGTAAGGAAGCCTCATGCGGCCCAATTGAGCTGAGCAATGTCTATGCAAGGCATTTTGCGAAAGCTAACTTAGATGGGCTGAGAGGTTACTAAGCAGTGACAGCTTGCAGGTGATTCCTGCAGCTTTTAATCTAAGCGTTGCAAAAATTCAAGGCGTCCTGGCAGTTCCGGCATGTGGTTTTGATTCGAGAGTCCAAAACCTGGATACATTACAACAATTTACAGCATGTGCAACTTGGATCTTTTGCAGCAATGTCATAAAAACATGCACTTAAACGGAAATAACAGCTTTTCCATGCCAAGATTCACGTCACATCCTTTGGAACCATGCGCCATGACTTTTCGAAGCTTTTCAAACGTTCCAGCCAAACACACCTATGTTTTCCAGCAAGGTTGCATTGGGTTTTCATGAGCAATATTGCACAGCGCAAGACGAGGCCATTTTGTGCAAACGAATCATACGAATCGGTGGATGTATTCCTTCCTGGCAGCCATTTTTTTTCATTGGGGGGCTTACATGCAGTTGATGTTTGCGCGATGATTGTGGCTATAGCGGCTTGAGGGCTTTAGATCCACAAGGACATGATCATACTAGACGTAACCTATCGTGACGTCCCAAATATTAGGCTGAAATGGCCTGTTTACCAGACACACTGACAAGGAAGAATATGGAATTTGCTGCCCATCATACATTCTAGTTTGAACCATGATTGATGGTTTGAAGCGAGGGCATTTACCTTGGCGCCAGGGATGTCGTAAGTCTTTCTTAGATTTGCTTAGTGCAATCTTGCTCCCGAGATGAGAGTTCACAAGTCGCAGCAGTCGCACTGTTCGCAATCGCATCTTCGGTGCAATCCAGTCACATTCCTTGGCTTTGGGCCTGGCACTCCACTCCCCAGTCGCCATGGACCAACAAGCGCAGATGCTCGCGGAGGTTGGCTCACACTCAAAACGCATACCTTGAAACAAACGCTTTCACCCAAACTGGTCATTGGTCTTAGTTGCAGGAATACACAACTGCCAATGCAAATGCTTGGTCGTCAAGTGTGTCGAGTTTGGGATCCGCTCCGGACTCTCTTTTCCCTTCGTGCCAGATTTGCGGCGCTGATGTGGACAGCTGCAGCGCTGCCCTGTACCAATGCGAAGGCGACGCAGACCAAGCGGCAACGCTGCTGATCGAAGCAGCGCAGCTGGCGCAGCCGAACCCGCCAGTTGGGCAGACTGAGGCTGTTCCGGACCTTTCCTCAAACGTGTTCAACCTGTCGCAAAGCCCTGGCTTGGACATGTTCAGATCAATAGCTCATACCACTCATTTTGGTTGTGATTTTAAAAGGCAAGTATAAGCTAGAAGCGTGCACTGTTTTAGAGCCATAGGCATAGAAAATGATATGTCACTTGCCTGGTTGTTAGCAGCGTTTGTCCTGATTCGAGTTTCGATGATTTGGTTGGCCATCAGCGTTGTTTGTTCTGAAGTTGCCAGGGGCAAACTTTGCCCCTCTCCAACCAAATTGCCTTCCCAGAAGTGTCACTTGCTCATGTTTCCCCCATTCTCACAGAGCAAGATGTTTTTTGGATCGAAAGCGCCCGGTTTTTTGTTTCCTCCGCATACTCCATGGCTTGGCACTGTGAGGTCAGCCCTTTGTCCCAGCTCCTTGAGATGGGCTTCTTGTGCCAGACCGTGGATGCTCGCGGTGGTCCAAACATTTTTTTGTCTCACCATGCATCACCCACCAACATTCACAATGTTTGTTCTGGAATTAAGAAGCATGAAGCCATTCATGGCCATTCTTACAGCCAAGTGGTCGGTGAAACGTGTTGTTGCTTCATGGTCCTTCATAGCGACCAGATGAACCCCTGCGTTGCCACAGCACCGTATCATACCGTATCCATGTCTCATAGTGCGAAACACAATGCGGAAGTGATGGGAGTGTCAGTTCAACCACGTTCAACCACATTCAACCCATCACTCATTGTTGGATATTGTTGGCATGTTTTGATGATTTCTGTATAGGATCTTTGGAGTATCATGTCCATCGATAGAAGCACCGGCTGTTTGTTATCATTGCTACCACCTCAGTACCACAGATTCGTTTAAGTCACCGTCGTCCTTTTTTCCACTGTGGGTGTTTTTGATTTCACCAAGACACATGAGACACACCCACATCAGACTGCAATCTTATTTCGAGATATTTCCAGCTAGGATCGAGCTAGGATGACCAGACCTTTGCACCCGTAAAAAATATTCGAAACATTTGAAACGCTGGATTTTTTCGTCGGGCTAGTGACGTCCAGGTGGTGCATAAAAAGTTTGCACTGAGGCTACGACCCGCAGCTGGCACAGCATGCCCTGCAGACTTGCAACGGAGATCTGCAGATTGCAGCAGAATTCTTGCAGGTCTAAGCTTTGCAGCTCCAAACTTGACAAATTAAATTGAGCTGCCTTAGATTTTGTGGACGATTTGGCCATTACTTCCCATGATGCTGCTCGCATATGCTTTTCAAAACTGGGTGGAGCCCTGAATGCTGCGCAAGCTGGTTGATTAATGTTGATTGAATCTTCTGGCAATGATGAAAACCTCCTGATCCAGAAGATATGTGTGCGAAGTTCTCAACTTCAGTCGGCAAGGCTGGCTGTTGGGATGAAATGCATCCCAAGTTTGTAGTTTCGATCTGTTGGGGTTGGTGTGTTTGCTTCGAATGTAGCCCGACTCCCAGCTATACCAGGACAGCTCGCCGGCTGCAGCAGTTCCAGCACGGCAAGATGATGTGAGAACCATGGGGGTTTGCGCAATTTGTATCCTGGCGGAAGTGGTGCGCAACGTGGCCTTGCGTCCCAAGCCCTTCACTCGAAATCACGGTTCCTGCAAATCAAGTTCTTTCAAGTTGAAGGATCATGAATTTGTGGAGTTGGAAATGTGGTACCGGCCGGGATGCTGCAGGAGAATCGCATTGTGGATAGGAAAGGGATGGAAAGGGCAAGTCCATTCTTTGTAGTAAGTATAGTACCGCACAGTATCCCCACCAGCTGTATTGATCGCTAAGCCTTCTGAAGATTCTGAAGAACCAAGTTCTTGGGAAGAAACGGTGCAGCCGTCGGAATTTGTCAAGTCAGATTCACGAGGCTGCACCGTTGGTCGGGAGCCCAGGTACAGAGCCCTTGACCCCAGGCGATGCTGCCATGCGCTGCGCTGGAAGCGGAGGATGGAAGACTGCTATTTTTTCAAATGTGGAGGCCTATGAGGCAATCACAAAGTAGGTTTCGCACAGAGCTTAGACTTAGAGAGCTGAGCTATTCTATTGCTCAGAATTCCAACTGCATTCCAATTACAGGAATTAATCGGATGAAGCTGTTTCAGATTTAGATTTGGGGCCGCGTAATCTCAGCCACCTCATGGGGTCCAGAGCACGTGCTGTGTTGATTTACGACAATTCTCTTCCGCCCAAAAGCTCACGCTTCGCAGAGCACCTGTAGCAACACTCATGATGCAGACACCTCTCAAAGACATGAGTTTAGAGTTAGCTTATTCAATTTTATCGTAATTATTTCGAAACAGTCTTCTATTTGCGGATGAGCAGATACCCAAAAAGACATGTTCTTCTGGTTTCCGAGTGGTGGTGTGCTGGCAAGGCCATTCCTTGTCCAAATGAAGTAGTGTTCTGATATCGTCTTTGGATACTGCAACGCTTAGACGTCTCACAGATGGCAAAGCTTTTCAGAGAAAATGATTCCATCCTTCCAATGCACAAAGATTCAGTGTGACAGGATGCTCCAAACCAAAATAAGCAGAAAGATGGTAGTTTCCCACGCAACCCCGATGCTACTGTTCTGTTCGCTGAAATACAGATCAACTATGATCAACTTTGTGCCCTGGTGTTTGAATTGGGCATGGGCATAGCTTGGCATAGCTTGGCATCCAGTCATGTCATGTTCACCGCCAGGACATCATTATGGCCATGCTGCATGCCTGGCTCAGTGGGTTGAAGCTTGCCAATCACGGAATCAGGAGCCACAGCTGATGGAGTCAGATGCGGGTAGGCGGCAGGATGATGTTTGGCAGACATCAAAAGCAGCGATTCTATCCAGGATTGCGCATGTTGCTTGGTTTTAGACCTTCATAAAAAAAGTCCTCAGTAAATTTGCTTGGCTCTAGAATGCTTTAGACCTTCATAGAAGAAAGTCATCAGTAGTTGCGGTTTGGAAAGACGACTGAACATGAATCAATGAATCGCATCGGACATCAGAAGACAATGGTTGCACCAGGAAAACATGAGCGCGTCAAGATATTTTCAAAGGATTTGGACACTTGGAGCAACCAGTCTTTGCCTTGGAGGAGCCCACGTGTCCTGAATGCCGTGGCTCCTTGCAATTGCGGCGACGAGCCATGGCCACATTGATCCAAATGCTCCAAAATGGCCCAGGTAATTCCAGGACGACAGAAAGTTGACGTAGCAAACAATGGAATATAGTCATAATATGTCATAATATAGTAATATAATGTAATATAGTGGAAGTGCATGGAACTGCGTTTCGTCCATCCTAGGCGCCAAGAAGTGCCTGAGAAAGGAAGTTAGGAATGCCAAACCACAGGTTTTGTAGATGTTGTCTTTTGCTGAGTACATCCTTTTGCAGGGTAAGCCAGTGGATAGCGTTCTCCGAAAAGGGACAACTGAAAGTAAAAGGTGGAACTTGTGTAAGCACAGTGAATGCTAAGCTGGGCATTTTGAAGTTGATCCCAGTCAGCTGCAAAGGGTCTCGCATGGCCAAGTTTCACCAAGGACAAATCCAGGAGTTCTTGGATGAACCGCCAGGATGATGCTTGGCTGTGACCATGGCAAATTCCATGGCTGAATTCGAAGGCTGGGTCAATATCTTTTTTGGCAAGCCTTGGACTTGTGGTTTCTTCTCAACAAGTCTTCAATGTCATGACACAGTCTTCCACTCCTTGTTATTTTCCTCAAGTGTTCTTTCATATTTTCAATAGTCACGGGCACGTCTTCTGCAGATTGCGCGGCACACAGAGCCCTGTCTGATCTGATCTTTCCATATCTTTCCCACGTCATGATCCAAGTTGCAACGCTAAGGCACTTCACAGGAGACGCGGCAGGCGGTGGAAGCTGGGGGGCTGGCAAAGTATCACAGGAATCTGCTTCAGGGAGCCCGGCACAAACCCAAATGAAACCCAACATAGAAAGGGTGTTGTTTGGGTGACTGGAGGGGCCCATCTGTTTTGCATTCAGAGCGCCTTGCCCCTTTCTGCGTTTCAGCTTTTCCTTCGGTATTTGTTTCAAGTGCAGCAGATGTGATACCGAAGGTGATGCGCAACGTCTTGGAGCGTGTCCCAGCAGACGAGACGGATGAGTGGCAAGGAATTGATTGGCGAGAGGCCGGAAACCAAAACCCTTCCGGTGGGATTTTCCAACTTCGGAAGCAAAGCACATATTCAGCTATTTCGGGGACTCAGGCCAGTCAGAAGTGGGATGATAAAATTAGTTCATGTCACGAAAGCTAGCTTCTGCTAGCCTTTCTGCCCAGCCTGCTGAGGTACTGGATAAATTTGATTAATTTCTGAAATATTTCTGAAAATTTTCTGAAAAATTTCTGAAATTCGTCAAAATTCGAGAAAAGCAACGCAAGAAGTTTGAAAATAGCAGCAGAACTGCCAAAAGTAATGAAAAATTAGCTGAAAACTTTGAAAACAGCAGCAAAACAGCTAGTTTTCATTCATTTTTGAATGGTTGGCAGCAGAAAATTTCTGGATTCATAATTTTTTCAGAAATATTCCAGAAAGAAAAATTTCTGAAATTCGTCAAAATTCGAGGAAAACAACGCAAAAAGTTTGAAAATAGCAGCAAAACTGCCAAAAGTAGTGAAAAACTAGCTGAAAACTTTGAAAACAGCAGCAAAACAGCTAGTTTTCATTCATTTTTGAATCGCTGGCAGCAGAAAATCTCTGGATTCATAAATTTTTAAGAAATATTTCAGAAATATTTCAGAAAATTTTCAGAAATTTCTGAAAAAAATCTGAAAAATTTCTGAAAATTTTCTGATTTTTTTTAAAAAAATTTCTGAAATTCGTCAAAATTCGAGAAAAACAACGGAAAAAGTTTGAAAATAGCAGCAAAACAGCTTGAAAACAGCAGCAAAACAACCAGTTTTCATTCATTTTTGAATGGCTGGCAGCAGAAAATCTCTGGGTTCACAATTTTTTCAGAAATTTGATTCAGATTTTTTTCAGAAAATTTTCAGAAAACAATCAAAACCTTGATTTATAGAACCTTGCTAGACTGGAAACTCTCAACACTGCTAGCTGAAATCCCTCTTGCTGTAGCAAGGCATTGTGGGGTCTATCGCGTGAAACTTCATATTTGGCTGGTTTAGAAGGAATTTGGCCGTGGCCCAATCCCCATGGACACCGTCGGCATGTCGCCACCGGCAGCAAAATCGGCAGCATCTGCATCCTCAGCATCGCTGGCGTCGTCAATAGCGCATGCTTCAGGTCACTGCTACAGCGTCGCTCACTATCGGCATTTTCATGGCTAGCCCTAAAAAGTAGCTTCATTTTCATTTTGAACCTTCGCATGTAGTTTCCAGTCAGTTCCCACAGTGGCAAGCTTGTCTTGGACGTAATATTCCTTCATACAGATGAGTTGCAAAGATCCTTCTGGAGCAATCGCACTGTCATTGTCATGCTCATGCTTTTTGTCCTCGTGACATCCCACCTAGCCGCGCTTCCAACATCTTCTTCTGTTGCAACTTCTAAGCCTTGAAAGGTCTGCTCCAATGCTGAAGGTAGACCCTTGAATCCTTTTCGTGTTAGTGACCCCCACACTACTGAGCAGGAGCTTCCTCATTATGTTCATGCGCGTGATATACTCGGGTTCTCTTCATATGTGACATTGATCCCCCTTCAATGTGTCCCGTTCATTCCATACCACAACATGGAAAGTTGAAGTTGTGTCTTGGACATCATATCCCTTAATGCAGATGAGTTTGGGGGTATGCTGGGTTTTTTCATGCCAAGTTCCCTGCCAAGCTAGCTTTCGCCACTTAAAGCCACCTGCCCTAGATGCCACGGAAACGATGTTCCATGACCAAACCACCGACTCATTTCAAAATAATGTCAAGGTGCCTAAACTACGACGAAAAAAATACAACACAACCCGTGATTGCAAAAGGATTGGAGCTGGGGTTCTTTGGCAGCGCACCGTGTCGATGAAATAAATTGGCAGGTAGCCAACCCGAAACTTTTGACATTCCTTGCGCCCCCTCCCGAACTATGTAATTTTTCCCATTGAAGAGTTGCGGAAACAGAGGCGCACGAACAAACATGAGGAAAAAAGATGCTCGGTCTATTGCAAGGGATTTGTTCTTGTGGTGTGTGGTGCATGGGGGCGAGGCGCCAACTGCCATACGACACAATTGGCAGGTGGCTGGCTTTGCTGCACTGGTCGCTGGTGGCATGGTGTTGGCGGGCCTCCTGGCAAAGGTATTGACGAAGGACCAGGACAAACACAAGCATGAATGACCAGAATTTATAGCAATCGGCAAAAAAAACCATTATATAATTATGGCTAAATTATTATATAAGGTATCACAAGCGGCTTGCTCAAGATCTGTGGGCCTTTGGCGCTTGTGGTAGAGGTTTGCTTGTGGTTTACTGCTTGGCTATGTGAAATTAACCGAAATTTTCCCTTCTGTCATTAGGGGCCTTTCATTGCAGGACAAAGATCATCGAAGACGTTGATATGCAGAAACAGATGGCAAAGGCATGGTGATTTGCTACCCCATTTGCGTCAGTGAAATTGATGCGTCCGCAGTTACAGTGATTCTATTATTTTCATGATTTCGATTTAGCCAGCAAAAGTTTTGGGCTAGATTTTTCCCCAAACAGTGTGTCCACACTGAGTGGTTCTTACGGTAGGTGTCAAGGCAGGTGCTTGATCAGGGTCCTCAATCTGGGCCGCGGCATTTTTCCTGTAAATTTCTGTAAAAAGTGGCTCTTGTGAAATCTTGACATACGTTTCGACTGCGCAGGCTCGCACCAAGTGTGGGCCGTGGCTTTGGGCGGTTGCATGTTTCCTGTAAATTTCTGTATGAAGTGGCTCTTGTGAAATCTTGACATGCGCTTCGACTGCGCAGGCTCGCACAAAGTGTCTCCCTGCGTTCTACTTCTTGTCTTGTCTTGTCTTGTCACGTCTTGTCTTGTCTTGTCTTGTCACGTCTTGTCACGTCTTGTCATGTCTTGTCTTCTCCTGTTTTCTTTTCATCTTTGCGATATGGCGATATGTTGCTTCGGCTCACAGTGTCTTTCGAGCAATCGTCTCACGCACGAACCAACTCACAGAATATGATATACCTGCACAAAGTTGTTTGAAACGTGGCAGTGAACAAGCAAACACATGTCTAGCTCGCAGCATAGGAAGAAACGCGTTTTCCCGACCCAAAGTACATACAGCAGACATGGTCTTTCTCATGTCTGACCAAGCACAAGCTACATGCACAAAGTTTTTTATTTGCGTCTTGCCAAGAGATCTCATAAAAAGATCTTGTCCAGGAGGTCTTGCCAAGAGATCTCATCATGAGATCTTGCCAAGAGAACTCTTTATAGAGATCTTGTCCAGGAGGTCCACCAGGTCTCCTACATAAATCTTGCCAAGAGAACTCTTTGTACAGAGGTTTCATAAAGAGACCTTGTACACAGACATTGCATAGAGATCTGTTGAGATCTTGCCAAGAGGCCCGTTACAGAGATCCTGCCAAGAGACCTCTTCTAGAGATCTTGTACAGAGATCTTGCCATGACACCTCTTATGGAGACCTTGTACAGAGACATTGCATAAAGATCCTGTTGCAGAGATCTTGCCAAGAGGTCTCTTACATAAAACTTGCAAAGAGAACTTTGATAGAGATCTTGTGCAGAGATCTCATAAAGAGATCTTGCCAAGAGATCTCTTATAGAGATCTTGTCCAGGAGGTCTTGCCAAGACGATTGGCCATGAGCTTCTCCACCTGTGGTAGCGGAGCAGGTGCTTATTGAGCACGTCGCCACGCCGCAGGAGGCTGTTTTGGCCCGGGTGGCATGATCCTAAGCGGTCCATATAGTACCCGTGTTCGAAGGGTAAGGGTCAGCTGCTCGTTCTTTATCAGAATTGGTCGCCAGCTGGACACTGCATCCCCACTGGGCAAAGGCTTGGCCCAAAGCGAGGTCTCGTCGAAACCACGCCCAGGCTAATGCATGCACCTATAACAGCGCTGCATCATCAGGCCGACCATACCCAGCATCACCACCGCCGTCGCCACCAAGAGGTTGCGCAGACGCCATGGGCACATCTGCAAAGAGCAGCATGACCAGGAGTGAAGTCATTCCCTTCAGGTTTGATCAGCACTGGGGTTCCCAGCACTGCGAAACAGGTTCATTCCCGGACAGCGCTCTTCAAACTTGACTACCTTGGCCAAAAAGACTGACTTCAGCTGCACTACGGTCAGACACCCACAGTGTCGCACTACAGCTACTTGAACGAGTGGAAGATTCCTTCAACCCTTTGGGACTGTTGATCACACTGAGGATCTGGGGGCGTTGAGCCCTATATAGATTAATTCCACTCTTTCGAATTTTCCCGAATTTCATCTTGGTTTTGGTTTTGGCTCCCAATCAGCAAGGGGAAATTGGTACCTTTGAGGGTGATTTGAGCCCAATTTGAGGGCCCATCCAACGACCCAGCTGGCCTGTTGGATATCGTGCTGAAGAGGAAGTTCAGCTGCTCCACGGAGGAGAGCTTATAGGGCGACCCAATTGGCACCATAGTCCTCCTCCAAAGCCCCCAACCCCTCCAGCGATCCATCATGACCACCATCGTCACCTTCATCATCGTCCAGACAATACAATAGACCACCAGCCCAATCACGCTGTGCACCAGACCGACTGTCGCCGCATTCGAGCTCCACCGCACAGGACTCCTGTCCCACCAAGATGTGAACTACGAAACCACAAAACTTCATTCGTTCCGCGGACAACCAGCTCGGTGGTGGGCACCAAACGCTCTGCACTTGATTCGCCGTGGATTCCGCCGTCTCCTGGTCAAGGATCAGAAGATCGTCCACATAGACCACTCTGTAGCCACGCGTAGTTTTTGCCTGAGCCTCGGTTGCGTTTTCCAAACCATCGTTGGCCTTCACATTTCCCCCCACGTTGTCAGCTTCCGTAGTTGCGAAACCCTTTGTTGCCCCAGGTTTGCAGACCACCCGCCAGAGCGGGAGGGGGGCACAGCTATGGCCTGGCGTGGTTGCAAGGGAATTGCCCCGATATCCGGTTTCATCATCCGGGATGGTGCTAGCTGGGTAGCTTCCTGCGACGGTTGCGTGGATTACAAACCTGGATCGATCTAGGCCTGATGTATGGTATACTTTGGCTCTGTCAGAGATGAGGTGACCCAGGCAACAGTTTTGGTTGGTGGCTGCTCCAGACGTGGGCTGCAGCGGCAACCCGACCTATGGCTTGGCGCAGCTTTGATGATGCAGGTGAGCTTCGGCACTTGCCAGCGGCTGGAGAAGCACATGGCTAGCTGTGCGCACTTGGCGGCATGCTCTTCTTCAGGCCGTCTACCGTGGCTGCCTCTTTGCCTTCGTCGTACTGTCCTCCTGCTGGCTACCAACGGTTCACTTGAATGCGTGATGGGCATGGGCCTGTCACCGAATTGAGTGCAGATGGTGTTTGACCATCATCGAAAGCCACCCACCCTGGTGGGCCCAGGCTGTGTGCGACATATAAGAACACACACCACACCACCGGTTGTTCCACTCCACCTCCACTTGGCCATGATGCCGTCCCTGGCGAAGACTGCAAGCCATAGAGGGCTTGTTTGACACTCCACACTTCATGCTAAGGTATCACTCCAGCTTGCACCAAGATTTTAGGGAGGGCGTGCTATCAACGTACCCTCACCCCCTCTCAGTGCCAACAAGACCGCTGTTTTGACATCAATTCCAGCTGCAGTCCATCCTTTGGAAGCCGCCGACCTAATAGTCGTTCTGATTGACGCACCATCGATCCCGGCCGCATAGGTGTCAACCGTCTCCCCCTTGTTCAGACATGAACGAATTCAAAATTGACAGTTGAATCATCCGAAAACTGAAACTTGACAATTGGAACTCAACAGCTGGAGCAAGACGGCATTGATTCACATTTGCAATTCTGGTCCAAGTGGAGGAAGACGTGGGATTTGCCACCTTTTGTCGTTTGCTTGACTGAGAAAACAATGGGTGCTGCTGTTGCGAACGGTGTTGAGGAAATATGTTTTTTTGGCCGCGGGATCTCACAATAATTGCAAGCGCACTATAGGCGATGTAGATGCAGAAGGTGTGTTGAATTGACAAACACGCAAAAGACACCCAAAAACACAATTTAAACATCATCCCGGCAAGAGACCCCAAACAGTGTGCAGTTACGATTCCAAAGGGAAAGGTGGAAAGGGCCTAAAATCATCAGTGGCTGCAAGCTAGCAGGACAAGAGCAACCATGGTAGTAGTGAAAAGAAGAGATACCAGGTCAGTTCTGCAAGTTCCCTTTGTGAAGATCTCTGTAAAAGATAGTGCGCACGATCTCTAAGAGAGGTTCTCTGTAGAAGCTGCTGTGCAAGATCCCTGTGTAAGGCTATCTACAAATGATCTCCGAGCAAGACCTCTGCTCTCTTCACCAGGTCTCTGTACAAGATCTCCATCAGAGGCTTTGGGGCAAGACCCCTGTACAAGAGCTCTAAAAGAGGTCTCTTGGCAAGATCTCTGTAACGGGCCTCTTGGCAAGATCTCAACACATCTCTTTGCAATGTCTCTGTACAAGATCTCTTTGTGAAATCTCCTGTACAAGCTCCCTAGAAGAGTTCTCTTGGCAAGATTTATGTAAGAGATCTCTTGGTAAGATCTCTGCAACAGATCTCTATGCAATGTCTCTGTACAAGATCTCCAAAAGAGGTGTCCTGGCAAGATCGCTGTACAAGATCTCTATAAGAGGTCTCTTGGCAAGATCTCTGTACAAGCTCCCTCTTGGCAAGATTTCTGTATGAGATGTCTCGTTTTGCGCGAGCCTGCGCAGTCGAAATACGCATGGATATTTCACAAGAGCCATTTTGCATGGAAACTTACAGGGAAAATGCCGGACACGACGGATACCACCTCGATTTAAACACCGGGCCTTGACCCTGACCGTAAGAACCGCTCACTGTGGCCACACTGTTTGGGGAAAAAGGGTGTTCAGCGGACATGATGTATCAGGGAAAAAATTGCAATGTCTAGTTTCCCGGCCATAGGGCAGATGTTTGCAGCGGCCAGTGCAGAAATTGCATAAAAAGATTGGTTTCGAATCATACCCACCATCAGCAACCTGACAGAATTCACGACGTAGTTTCATTGCATCGAAGTCTGAACCCAAACTGCATGACAAATTGTGAGTATGTGGTGTCCTGTGGTGTCCTATGGTGTCCTGTTGCTCAAGCAGGAAGGCGTGATTCAAGGCAGCCGCAGAAGCGTCGAGAGCCTTGAGCATGAAACTGTAGAGACTATCAAAAGGCGAGATTTGGCAGGTTTGGCGGCCCGGGATTTGTCCTTGGCGCAACAGACAATAAACAGCTGACAGCTTTCAATCAACCGTTGCATTGCAAGGAAGAGACTTTTGTGAGGTGCCAGGAACCTTTTTTCGCTATAGAATTTGGAGGGTTTGGAGGAGAATTAAACCGCTACTTTGGCGGAAACTACCCCGTGTTTTCTCGCCTAGATGCTTAATTTTACTTCATTGTGACATTGTCGGTTGAGCGGGAATGGCGCATGGTTTTTTAATGTTTTTTACAAACCATCTCACAACGCAAGAACGCTGCATAGCTGAGCGACCAGCGGGCCTAAGAAATTTCACTGCAAATGGATTGGTGCTTTCCATTTTATGTTTTTGTACATCTAAGGACTCTGCAGACCCGGGTGTTTTGCTCCAAGGAGAGTTTAGCACAATGAGTCTTCGTGATGCAAAAAAAATATGGCGGAGTGGGCGCCGTGCTTCTTACTTTGAGGAATGAGAAAACAATGCTAATTTGTTAATCGTTGTAGCGTTATGAGTTGTTGTTAGGCACAAGGGGTACCCCAGCAATATATTCAAAAATGCATAACATTTGCAGATTGGGAATGCATATGGTTCTGTGGCCCCAAAGCAGACAAGGAAATTTTGCATAGGGCCGTGCATATGATTCAAGCCAACCAAAAGAACATGCACAGGGTCATGCACATGCGCTTTGGGCCCCAGGAAGAATGCAGGCAGACTTCTCTGATTTTTTGCAAGTTTCCTTCACCAACATTCTAAAAAAATGTGGCAAGAGGAGCTCTGATCAGGGGCATTTATGTTGATGCATGTTGTGAAGGTACCCTCCACT
>Ga0126342_10009068_pt1 | contig 17821 bp, 11 predicted proteins | sample Cyp1metagenome_FD_92528 | JGI IMG/M metagenome (GOLD analysis project Ga0126342, IMG submission 92528) | Coral microbial communities from Lord Howe Island, Old Settlement Bay, Australia - Cyphastrea 1 metagenome | ecosystem: Host-associated > Invertebrates > Cnidaria > Coral ... | reverse complement strand
TATTATTATATATATATAAATAATATATATAATATCATATATATATAATATAAAAACATAATCTAAATAATGTAAATATAATAAATATAATTTAAATAATACATATAAAATATAATACATATAAAATATAATATATATATAATTTAATACATATAAAATATACTATATATATACAATATAATATATTTAATATATGTATATATAAAAGATTTAATTTAATATATATATATATGAGCTAATAATATATATATGTATATATAATATAATATATATATATAATATCATAAATATATAGATAGAATATTAAATATATACAATAAAACATATACAATCTTATGTATATAATTATATAATATAGTAATGAGATAATATATATGGTATAATTTAAATATGTATGGGAGAAAGAATCCGTAGAGCAAATAATGGGATTTAATGGTGATATTATTGGATATCTTACTGATATGATACAATGGTGTGTGATTAATCTAAGCAAATACATGCAAATGTGTTTGGGAAAGCATATTTTCCCAAAACTATCATGTTCAATGTTTTAAATACACTGGAGCTGTATCGGATGAGTCATCAGTATCAACCATGATCTCTGAATTATATCCGCTGTAAAATAGCTCCATATGTTTGACGGTCAAAACCATCAAAATATGGAGTTGACCTAAAATATGGCTACCCCAAACCATTGGTTTTCCCATTGATCAATAAACAATTTTGGATGATTTTGGATGATATTGGAGTACCAACATGACTTCGGAAACCTTCATATAGAGGTTTCCTGAAATAGAAGCCCCAAATCATCTGTTTTATGTTCGGATCTCCAATCAAAATGCACCATCCCAAGCTCGACACCTCCAATATCTACGTACAAATTCTGCGTTCGCCAGGGCGCGTAGTCGGGGTAGTAATCCACGGGTCCTCTCCAAATGCCGGGCTTCACCTCATTCGCCTCAGTTCATGGGTTCTGGGCTGAGTTGCTGGGACCAAGATGGACCAAGGCCAAGCAAAAAGTCGGTGTGGCTGTTCGATGATAATTTTAATGCCAAGGTGAAAAAAGATGGTGCCCCCCAGTTATGTTTCCCACATGCTCACTGCATATGGGTGTGTCCGAAAATGAGGCATTAAGCTAGGAATAATTCCTCTACTAATCATTAATCTTAAGGGAATATCGCGAGAAACAAACCACTGGTTTGGTGCTTTTTTTCCCCTAACTTTTCAGGCCAAATCGATATTGATGAGGGGTTTCCATTGCAATCTTAGATTACAATCCCATATGCTCCATGGTGCTAGAATATTTAACAACATTTGCCCGAACAAAATCACCCAGTTTTGTAGGTAAATATACCAGCACCATGGTTTTTTAACTAGGGGGTACCCTCCAAATAGTCACAATATGGTACATAAATGGTGCCCTCCCAATTAAACAGCCGTTTGGGGTTTATTAATCCAGGGTTGACATTACAATAATATCCATGTATAGAATATTTAACAACATTTGCCCGAACAAAATCACCCAGTTTTGTAGGTAAATATACCAGCACCATGGTTTATTAATTAGGGGGTACCCTCCAAATAGTCACAATATGGTACATAAATGGTCCCCTCCCAATTAAACAGCCGTTTGTTAATCCAGGGTTGGTGGTTTGGAACATGTTTTATTTTTGCATAGGGAATTTCATCATCATCCCAACTGCAGGTAAATATACCAGCACCATGGAGCATATGGGAATAATATCAACTCCAAACCCCACATCCCAAGCTACATCGGGGCTCGGGTGCGTCGGGTGACCTCCTCCCAGACGCTATCGTTAAACTCCCAGTTTTTTTGACCTCAGAAATTCTGGGAAGGGGAAATCGAGACATCTGGGCGTTGGAAGACATGTTTCCGGAAGGATTTCCTACTGTTGATGTTGTATTTGACCATGGTCACTATTCATATACATACTTGGTGGCTCATCCCACGGCTCGTAAGTGGGATATATGATATAACCCCAGTTATAAATGGGATAAGTAGGGTTAATCCACTTATAATTGGGGTTATAACCCACTTACTAAGTGAGATGAGCCATCAAGTATTCATATACATATGGTTAATGTATGGTTGATATACCTCAGTCGATGGTTAATATATGGTTGGTATATATGGTTCGTATAGGGTTGCTATGTTAGGTTCGCACGCCCGATTCATATCAATAGTGTCCCTTTGGTAAAAATAGAGGGGCTGGGAGCTGGTATACCATCTATCATCAAAGAAACCTGTTGTTAAAGGGGTAAACGTTCAAACCCCTCTATTCATCAACCAACCAATGGGAAAAGGACATCTATGAAATGGTTTTGGTAAGGCAAATATCTCAGGATTTCCGATTTTCTAAACTACGTCTACTCTGAAAAGCCGAGGAAATCCGTGGATCACTAACGAACGAAAAAAGATCAACTGACAGATATGACGAAATGTCCGCAATCTATGATTCAATGGATTGGTTTTCCCGGGAAAATTTACAGGAACACCGCATATTTATCCATATTTAATGGGAAAACCTATGGTTTCCGGTTAAGATGGTCCCTTAAACCAATCCATTGAATCATAGAAATTAGTCTCTGATTCTTATCCCCATCCTATTGTTTTCTTTGATTTTGGTTGAATGTTTGTGGTGAACCCCAACCGTTCCGCTGTCATTCCTTTGGTATCAGCGATAAGCATGGCGATAAATAAAACCGATGGTGCAGATGGCATTGGGTGAATCTCACATGACATTCAAATACTATTCAATGGGAGATCTCCAGGATCCAATACATGGAGGTACGTTAGTACCATATTTTGTGGGGATATTCCCTTACATAGGCCTAAAAAATAGGCCTTACATAGGCCTTATATATAGTAGGTACCTCCAATCAATCGGTTCCTGAGTCATGGCCATTGAGCTATGAACTGTCATCCCCAACTTGGATCTACTGGTTGGTGGTTTCAACCAACCCCTCTGAAAAATCTTAGTCAGTTGGGATGATGAAATTCCCAAAATATGAAAAAAATGTTCCAAACCACCAACGAGTCTATATTTGGAAGTACATTTCATGATGGCTTTACAGAGATTCGAATATGTCTAATCCCTCATCAATTTGCAGGTGCCTCCTAATATGTCTAATCCCCCCTTAGGAAATATTAGAATTAGAATTCTATAATCGCCCCATTTAGGGTGCAGCTGGTAAACATGGCCAATCTTGGATACCCTCCAAAAAATGAAAAAAACTTAGCTGGTTGTTAGTAGATAATCCCATTGATATCATCCAAGACTAAAGGATTAATTCAACGACCCATCCAAGATTGACCTAGTAAATATCCATAATACCTCATCAAAAAAAAACCTATGAATCTTGATATTTTTCGGGTTGGTGGTATTTCCCTACCCTTGCGTTCAATTTTCTCCCCCTTTTCGGTCGCAAGGGGCAATCGTAGACGGTCTTGTTGGCATCGCAGGAGTCCAACCTAAAAAAAAACTCTTGGCGACTTAGAAAGCCTGGGAAAACCTGATCCGGGCTTAAAATCAATGGGAGATCTCCAGGATCCAATACATGGAGGTACGTTAGTACCATATAAGGCCATATTTTGGGGGATATCCCCTTATATAGGCCTTATATAGGCCTTATATATATGGTAGGTACCTCCAATTTAGGATCCTGAAATACCCATTGATAAAACTTCGAAATCTGGAAGATTTCTTAAGTACGTTCCATGTATTGAAACGTAGATGTTCAATTCTAATCATGGAAGATAAAGCTATGGGTTTATCAACTATGGATTAACAGACAATTATTTCAGCTATGATTCTGGTTGATGTTTGAAGATTACCCTCCAGTAAATTAACATAGACCCTGAAACTATCCAATTTTGAGTGGAAACGAATCTTCCAAGCCCGATGACTGCCAGGGTCGAACTGTTAATTTACTGGAGGGGAGGTGGGATGTAAATCTGGATTTACCCACATTTATAATGGGAATTGTGTGGGATATAATGAGGTATAACTAACCCATGTAGGGATGACACGTTATGTTTGGGGATAGTTTATGCCATCTAATCTGGAACATTGATGGAACTAATGGAAGGTAGAGCTACTCTGGTTGGTGGTTAAGGATGGTTATTCATAATCTAATGATCAACTGGTCGGGATTATATAATAATAGTGGTTATGATACCAATAATAGTGGTTATATATGGTGATTAATGATGGGATATATGATCATACTGGTTGGTGGTTTCAACCTACCCCTCTGAAAAATGATGGAGTTCGTCAATGGGAAGGATGACATCCCATATATGAAATGGAAAATAAAAGCCATGTTTGAAACCACCAACCAGTACTGTTTTATCATGTTTTATCAAGTATCTGGGTAAATGAAATAATATTTCACTAACCTGAATCTTGATTTCCCATAAATTGGGGATGATTCCCCTATATCTACACCATGATTCCCAGGCGAACCGGGAGAACGACGGGCTCGGTCGTGATGGAAATTTACCCAGGAATCCAATGATTTTCATCATGGATTTTCACGATGATCATGATGCCCCCGGTCGATAGCTAAGTTGGTGTTCACATGGTACTTATAACTATAGTATTTCACTATAGTTCGATAGCTAACCATGATTTACCAATTTCACTATGGTTTATGGTACTTATAACTATAGTATTCATGGGGCGAATCTAAACCAACGTTCACATCACTGGGGGGCCTCACATTGTATGATCATGATGAATCCTGATTTTTGATTTGGGGATGGGTCAAAACCCTGGTACCTAGTGAACCCCAAAATAGCTGGTAAATGGATGTTCATCCCACTAAAAATGGTATGTATAGGTATTGATCCATAGCCATTTACAGCCAAGATTGATTGTACAGTAATCCCTCCCCCCCAATATCTGAAAAACACCCCCTAAACGAAACCATGGTTTTTTGGGAACGGAATTTCCACATTGTTTTGGGACCATGCAATTGGGGTGTTTAATATTAGGGTGATGGGATTAGTTAATATGGGTGTGTCTGAAAATGGGGCACACCCATTTTCTCTTTGGGAAACTTATGATCCAGTGGTACACTCAATGGGAGGTTTATTATTGGGTTTACCACTTTCAAAAAAAACTAAGAACATCAATAGATTGGTTATTTGATGATATCATCTATTTTGGTTTCAAGAAAATCCTTGGGAAAATGGAACAAAAAACAAAACACGGGATACAGCCGAGCCTCCAAATGAAGAGTTAGACCCTGAAAACCCCTATGGGTAGTACAATCCTATGGGTTATCATAATCCCCAGTAAACCAGGTATACTAATAATCCCCTATAGCAATCAATTATTTACCCTCTGGTAAATTAACATAGACCCTGAAAATAACACATGTTTAGTGGTAAACCACTCATCTTCCAACCCCTGCCAGTGTCGAACTGTTAAATAACCAGAGGGTAAATCCCATGTAACCCTCCGGTAATTTAACATAACTATTGAACATGACCCATTTGTAGTGGATTTACCTATTAAAGATGGTGATTTTCCAGTTCGCAAACTGTTCGTTTACCAGAGGGTAGCTATGGAAAAGGTCCATTTATAGAGGATTTATGATGACTCACCCATCAAAAAAGGTGTTTTTCCATAGCTATGTTAAATAACCAAGTAGTATTTTAAGGGGATGAGGAAACACTCAACAATTTCTTTGTTTTTTGGTTGTTTTTTCATTCGGCCTTCTCTACCCATCCGAAGTGAAAACAAAAAAAACTTTGCGAAGTGGAAAGTCACCATTTGCGACGTGGATTACATGGGGATATTATATATATATATATATTTATATATATATATATATTATATATATATATTATATTATATGTAATAAATATAAATATATAATATGTAATATATATAATATGTATAATATTATATATAATATGTATAATATTATATATATAATATTAATAATATATGATAATAATATGTAATATGTATATTATATAATAATAATATATATATATATATTATACACAATTATGGGAGTATATTACAATGAGATATTATAATGGTAGTATTATGAGCAAACCAACCATTTCTATGGAAAAAATCCAGCAGCTTCCTGCCAAGCTGCCAGTTCATGTTTCCACCTGGCCGGAACAACTCATGGTGGTACCGGCAATGCCGGATCCAAAATGGGCCAAAATTGCAAAGCTAAGGAGATTATCATAGAATTGGATGATGGGAAAATTTACAGGAAAGACCTATATTTGATGGTAAAAACCATGGTTTCCTGTAGATTTTCACTTAAACCAATCCATTGAGATTAATGTGAGTAAAACAATTTCATAAACCATCCCCCAGTCATCACCATTTTTTATAGGTGGTATGAAACATTCTTTTAAATGGGTGCTTTATTATTGTTATACTGTAGTCAGGGGCTTCAACTGCAGAATTTCCCTTCACTTTCGGAAGAGCTTTGAATGGACATGACTGGTGGCCTTTTGAACGAGAGAACATCCGGGTGTGCCCTCTTTTGCAAAACAAACACAGCAACTTACTGGTGCTTAGTAGGGAATGGGGGAATGATCTATAACAACTATTCATAATCATACCAGACACCATTGAAAAATTGTGCGTGCCCTCTTTTGCCAAAAAACCACAGCAATGGAATCCATAGAACATGGAGCATATGCGGACAGTTCCGTTTCGTGATCATTTTCGGAAATCATCGGAGGCGACGACCAAAAAGAGACACCACCGGGATGTGAGTTTTGGTGAATTGCCATGATCCAGGATTCCAATCAGTTCCTATACATGTTCACTAAAGATGGGGAAAACTCCTGGGCATTCCAATCATGTAGTTGTCCAACTTATGTTGGCAACAAACCAGGTTTCCAACCACTTGATAGTTCCTAGTCATTTTACATGTTGCCCAACTATCATATCTATCATATGGTTGGAAAACTCCATTCGTAGCTCCCTGGCTCCCCATTGAATAGGGAATACTTCAGGTATGGATACCCCAATCGCTATCACTCCCGCCGTTCACCACAGCTAACCAATGGATAACCAATGATATTAAACTAAACGTGGATTCAGGTCTGTTGTTTCTTCAGATATGGTGGTGTCCTAAAATAGAGGTACCCTCTGGTAATCTAACATAACTGTGGAAAATCACCATTTTCAATGGAAAAATCCACTATAAATGGCCATTTTCAATAGCTATGTTAGTTTACCAGAGGGTACCCCATTGCATCATCCATGTTATTTTCGAAATTTAACCGTGAATTATACATCATCCAGCGAGCTTGCGGTACCATCCATAGGCTTTTCTGGTGCTTTGAATTTTCACCACAGAGTTTTCCGCCTCCAGATCTCACCAGCCCATCTGTCGCCATCCAATCAGATCTTAGAACCTCTTAGAACCTGTGTTATTTCCAAATGCCCATTTCGATCATTTCGGATTTTACCTTCACTTCAACCAGATAACAAGAATAGCTTCAATAACAATAAATACCCTCTGGTAATTTGTTACATAGCTATTGAAAATGGCACATAGAAATAGGTGATTTACCTATTATTTTAATAGTGATGTTCCAGTTCGCAAACTCTTAGTTTACCAGAGGGTAACAATAAACAACAATTTCTGGTTAGTTGATTTCAACCAGCCCCTCTGAAAAGATTAGAGTCAGTTGGGATGATTATATATTCCCAACTGAATGTTTTAAAGTCATAAAAATCATCAGCCCTTAGTTTACCCTCTGGTAATTTAACATAGCTATTGAAATGGCCATAGAAATAGTGGATTTACCCATCAAAAATGGTGATGTTCCATAGTTTTTTGTATGTTTACCAGAGGGTACCTTCTGAAAAAAAACACCGTTGAACGAGTGGCGGTTTTCTACGGTGAAAAATGGTGAAACCGTCCGGACCTGGATCAGACCACAATGCCACCACCAGCACCATGCCATTGCGCAGGGACTGGCGCCGCGGAGGGCACGACTCGATTCATTGATGTAATATCTATATTGTCATGAAAATAGTTATCAATATAGTTATTAATAATTATAATTAATATATATTAATATAGTTATTCATAGTTGTTCATATAGTTATTCATACAGTAGTGGTGAATAGTATATAACTTACTACTAGACTAATAGTGTTTGTTTGTAAAAAATTATAACTGAAAAAACTAGTGGCTAATACTAGTCAATACTGGTTAATAAAGGTTAATAAAGAAAGAAACTTGGAGGATCATCCCAAGCATTGACGATTCGTGCCACGTTCACCAATTACGATTCATTGAATGATCCTCCAAGTATTTGTTTGGGATCTTCAATGATCTTCATCTGGTAAAACTATATTGTAAAACTGGGATTTTGCTTCGACTGGTAAAAACATACTAAGGTAACTGTTTAACAGAAAGTATAGACCAATGCGGATTTGGACTAAGTGACTATTCACTTCTTAAACTGTTAAACACAATGACTGATGACATAACAACAGTAACCATCGCAATACTAAACCCTCTTTCTTTGAAAGTTTCCAACCCTGCCATTTTTAGCGGGGTATGTACCAAGCATGATTCGTGGTGTTTTTTTTCCCTGGTAGGATGGAATATCCGTGGAATAAACATCTGACACTCAAAACCATTCAATACCCTCTGGTAATTTGTTACATAGCTATTGAAAATGGCACATAGAAGTAGTTGATTGACCTAGTAAAAATTGTGATATTCCAGTTCGCAAACTCTTAGTTTACCAGAGGGTAACAATAAACAACAATTTCTGGTTAGTGGTATACCTACCCCTCTGAAAAATATGAGTCAGTTGGGATGATTATATATTCCCAACTGAATGGAAAGTCATAAAATTCCATGGTTCCAAACCACCAACCAGCAATATCGGCTTTGGCTTGCTAGAAGTGTTGTCAATCTCATTTCTCCTGGGGATGTGTGAACACTACTAACCCGAACTAACCCGGAGACTTCAATTGCCACCTTGCCCATCTGCTTTAGACCGCCTTAGAAGATGCTGCTGGGGCGGGAGATTCATTCCCCGAGCTACAACAAATACACGTTTTTCAAACACAATGTTCATGAAATATACAAGTCTGTTTGGTGGAAAATACAGAAATATACAAGTTATACAAATCTTTTTGCTGGAAAATACAGAAATATACAAGTTGTACAAGTCTTTTTGCTGGAAAATACAGAAATATACAAGTTGTACAAGTCTTTTTGCTGGAAAATACATCCAAATTGCTGTGATTCTTGGAGGAAAAAAACACTTTAGGGAAACATCTTTGGCGGACTTTCCTCAAGGCCCAGGCAGCGACTTTCGGGTAGCAACTATAGAAATTTTATGGAATATGATTATGGGATTTACCCTCTGGTAAACATACAAAAATGAAATGACGTGACAAAAATCATGGAAAAAAACACTTTGTCAATGCTTGGGATGATCCTCCAAGTTTTTTTCTTGATTACCCTCTGGTTATGTCAAAATAGCTATTGAAAATGGCCATTGAAATAGTGAGTTTTCCCATGAATAGCATGGTGATTTTCCATAGCTACGTTAAATTACCAGAGGGCAAGCTTTCTAGATACATAGATAATTAGATAATATAGATAATATAGATTCTAATTCTTCAGGTGTTTTTTTTCAATGGGATTTTTGAGGTGAATTTTGTTTTCTGATTGGCATTTACCACCCGCAAAAATCATTGGATTGTGAATGGGATATGATACATATAAGAATCATGGAGATGAATGGATATCAATTGATATTAATGGGACTTGCCATCCAACGTTCGCAGTTTCACCCTTTTCGAATCACTCGTATTTTTGGAGGAAAGGACTAATCTTCCAAGGCTCAACTTTTTGCGTTGATGTTAGTTGTTGGGAGGATGGCAAGTCGCTCCAAAAACGCTCCGGTGTCAGCTTCATGGCGTGCTGGAACATAGCCCAACTAATCCTTGCCAATCTTAGATACTCTGCAAGAAATTAAAGTCTTTGCTGGTTAGTAGATATTCCCATTAATACCAAAAGATTAAAGGATTAAAGTATCCATGTAAGATTGACCTAGTAATTAGTTCGATGATGTTTCCCAGCTTTTGAGATCTCAGCCATGATTTTCCATGACTGCTTGGTGGTTGCAACCCCTCTGAAAAATGACGGAGTGAGTTCGTCAGTTGGGATGATGACAGTCCCAATTAATATGGAAAAACATGTTCCAAACCACCAACCAGTGTATCAGGTAGTACAATCCCTGTAAAATCATCAATTATCCCTGTGAAATTCCGATGAAATCTCTATCTTTGCTGTTCATTCATCTTCCAAACCACCAACTTTCCCATGATTTTCCCAGCCATTTCCTAGCCAGAAAGCTCCATCTTCCCATGATTTTCCCTATGTTTCCCTATGATTTTCCCATGTTTTGCTATGATGTTCCCATGTTTTCCCTATGATTTTCCCATGTTTTGCTATGATTTTCCCATGATTTTCCGTATCCAAAGATTTCATCCGAGCTACCATAGACTTCACCAAATTTGTTGGCGCTCCTGCGACGGCAGGATACCAACTTGCCCATCCAACTAATGAACATCGCCATAAAGCCAACTGGATGTTTGCCTACCTTGAATCAACTAGCATATATATATATATATATATTGATAACTGATATATATATATATATCAGTTATCAATAGTTATCAACTATCAATTCCAAGTTGCTTTAAACACTTTAAACTATGTAAATGAACTAAACCAGCGAACCAACCAACCAAGTCCCCACGTTTGGTGATTTCGATTCCCATCGGTTGCGGACTCCCAACTGGCTGGTTCTTAACCAGTTACAATTCGTTGAATGATCCTGGATTTTCATGGATTTTCCCCATGATTTCTTGAGGATTTCATGAGGATTTCATGGGGGTTCTCTTTAGAAATGCTGGGATTTTCAACCAATCTGCATCAATCTCATAATTCAATGGATTGGTTTATATAAGGGAAAATTTACAGGAAAACAGCATATTTAATGGTAAAAACCATGGTTTCCGGTTAAGATTTTCCCTTAAACCAAACCATTGAATAATTCGAGGTCCAATCCCATTCATTCACGTACTGGTCAATTTTTGTTGTTGTCCAGAAAAAACATGTCATCTTTTGCTGGTTCTGGTGAATTTTCATAGCAAAAAAAAAACTAAAAGGATTGGTTTCTACCCATCCATTGGTTGGGGATGTTCACCAGTAGTGGGGATTCAATATGATTCAATGGACATTAATGAGAATATGTTGATATATTTTATGGGATTAACCAGACATCAACGTGGCGTGCTGGAAAATCCCGGACAAGTATCACCACTTGATTCAAAATCACCACTTGGGTATCAACGTGGCGAAGAAACTTAATGATCCACACGTTTTTCGTGGCTTCAATATCTTCAATCAACGCTTCAGGATTGGTTTTTACCCATCAGTTACCCTCTGGTTATGACTAACATAAACATAGCCATGGAAAATGACCCATTTATAGATGGTTTACCTATTAATGGTGATTTTCCATGGCTATGTTAATCATAACCAGATGGTACTACTGACCTGAAGCGCTTGGAAGACTCCGCCACGCTCTGGTCAGTCAAAGATGTCTTGAAGCTGCGCCCTGCCTTCGCGGGGTCACATGGGAAGATCTCACATCCAATCGGGAGATCCTTGCAGAAATTTTTCAGGGGAAAATGATGAAAATATATGAAAATCATGTTTTTTCGTGGCAAGAAATTCATGTAGTAAAGTGATTTTCCATGGAAAAATCCCAACATGTTTTTTTCATCCCAGATATTTGGGGGTGCAAGGTATATTCCTCAAGGTTTTGAGTTTTGACCACCGCCATCGAGATCCCTTGAACCTGAAGTAGTTCCTGCTCGATTTCCTTAGCTGAGTTCAAAATCGCATCATTTATGGTGGATTTATGTATTCAAATGGATTTATGGTGATGGATCATGGGTTTACCGAGCGCATTTTTTGGAAGATTCAGGTAGATTTGGGTGGGTATTGTTTGGTAAATATAGAAGCAACATGAGTGATATTGTGGCTATATCATTTCTCTATAATCGGTTGGAGCAACCCTATTTATTGGGTGGGCTGAAGAATTAATAAAATTATGGCTGACCCCCCTAGGTTCTTACATGTTTTTTTACTATTGAGCGTATAGCATCGTATAGGTTTCCGTTAAGGGAAAATTTACAGTTTTTTGACCTCTATCTTTGGATGGTTATCCTCTGGTAAACATACCAAAAAACTATGGAAAATCACCCATGTTTAATGGGTAAATCAACTATTTCTATGGCCATGTTCCAGTTCGCTTTTCGTATGTTTACCAGGTCGGGTATGGTATCTCCAGAGTTTTCCTGTGGAATCTCTAGTGTGAAAATCACAATTTGCCCAGCATCTATCAAAGTTCCATTGGAGAATCCGTTGTTGGTGATGAAACGTGTAGTGACCTGCAGGTGGTTGGATGAGGCCTGGAGCCCTGGAGGGTCCACCCTGGTCCATGGCAGTCTCTAAGGTCGTGAAGGAACCTGAGACCCTGAGGGGCGAACGTGACAGTATGAACAAATCAAATCTGGATGTTGAACAAACAAATCTAATGATCAACTGGTTGGGATTATATTATAATAGTGGTTATAATACCAATAATAGTGGTTATATATGGTGATTAATGATGGGATATATGATCATTCTGCTTGCTGGTGCAATGTGCCCATCTTGAAAAATATTATATAGTCAATGGGTTTCGGATGACATCCCATACATGAAATGGAAAATAAAAGCCATGTTTGAAACCACCAACCAGAAAAGATTGGGTTGGTTGGGAAAGAATTGAATGATGGGAAAAATTACAGGAAAGCCCTATATTTGATAGTAAAAACCATGGTTTCCTGAAAATTTTCCCTTAAACCAATCCAGTGAGCCAACCGTTCGGGCAGCAATTCTTGGGGACCCAGTTCAGCCTGACAAACCCAGCCCGCTTCAGCCCGCAATTGTGTTTTTTGGCGGGTACCAAGGAACTGACATCCGTTTTGTTGCCCCATCCCCATCTCAACCACTTGCTTCAAGGGGATTTGTATGGGAAAATACATGAACATATATAAATTATGATATGTGGTTAATATATCGTTAATCTATGGTTATTATATGGTTAATGATTGTTAATAATAATCTGGTTGGTGGTTTCAACCAACCCCTCTGAGAAATGATGGAGTTCGTCAGTTAGGATTATGAACTTCCCAATGGAAAAATCGTCCAAATGTTCCAAACCACCAACCAGATATTATTAACCATCATTAACCATCATTATCCCATACTAACCATCTATATATGGAAGCTATGTAGATGTTAAAGTCCTGGTTTCCTGTAGCCATTTCCATCGAACACACACTTTTTCAGCTGATCGCACCCCCCAATTCGATGATTAATCACGATGCTCCTTCCTAAAATGATCATAAGTTGCAGATATCATATCCCCAGCTATCATAGTGCTATAAACATGTATATATATATACAGTATATATATACAGTATATAATATATTATATATATACAGTATATGTATCATGTATCTATTTATTTGTTTATAGTGTTGTTTAAAATCCATAATATCTCCACTGTGGTGGGATTTGTAGCGTTTTTTGAAGAATCCCCGATGTTTGGGACAGATCGCTTCGATCATGGCTTGCTCAGGTATTGGATCTACGACAGTTACCCTCAGGTTAGGGGAAGTTGGGCTTGGAAAATCATAGGAAAACCATGGGAAAACCATCAGAAAATGGAAATTTACTCTCTGGTTATGTCAAAATAGCTATTGAAAATGGCCATTGAAATAGTGAGTTTTCCCATGAATAGCATGGTGATGTTCCATGGCAAAATGTTAGTTCACCAGAGGGTATGTAAATATAGGCTACCATGGTATACCCACTTAGATGATTGGTTGGATATACCCTGCTATTCATCTTTTTTCTGGCTTGGTATACTGGTTATACATGGTGAAAAAATATGCATACCTACTAATCTTAGTTATACCATCTGGGCAAATTATAATATTTCACTAACCTGAATTAAGGCCACCGATCTTCCCTTTGGCCGGCCCCCTCCCCGCAAAACCTGAATTAAGGCCATTTGGGGATGCTTTCCCTTGCTAACCATGATTCCAGTGAGGGAGAACAGTGAGGTCGTGATGAAATTTACCCAGATGTTATACCTCAGTTAGATTGGTTGGTTTTGTTTCCCCAAGATTCATAGGATCTGGTTCACCGGAAAAATCGGCCATTCGACGTCGCAGGCTTCGGTCCTCATTCCATTTACCCAGGTCATTTCCCATCCAAAAAAACCAATGATTTCCACTTCCCCATTAATTATATTAACATCCCTTTTTTCTAATACCAGTTTTCTATAGGTTTAGTAGGCTTAGTATTTCTACATCTCAATACATCTCAATACATCTCATCAATCCCATGATCCCATCATATTCCCCTCATTTTCCAGGCTTCCAAGGCACGCTAAAAGGTAGCATCGGGTCCACGTTATTGAAGAGCGCATGCCCCGGGCCTGTCGTGTCGCGAGTGGCATTGATTGGTAGGCACCAAATATTTTTTGGGGGTTTCAACTCCATCCTTTTGGTCAGGATTTCGCAACCATCCACAGTAATATATGGCACCAGTTTTGATGGAATCATAGAGTCCGACTCATTGTTTTAGTAGGATTCGACTATTCCATTCAACATTACTGGTTGGTGGTATACCTACCCCTCTGAAAAATATGAAAGTCAGCTGGGGTTATTATTCCCAATATATGGAAAAAACAAAAATGTTCCAAACCACCAACCAGAGTTACTATAGGTGAAAAGTTCGTAAACTATATTTAACTATGGTTTATGGATGTTTATGGTAGGTATTTTTCGAACTAGATCATGGGGTGAAACTAAACTAAGAGAAAAACGAAAATAGCACAGCAATGAATAGGGATTCTGGAGATTGATAGAATTGATTTATGATAGATAGCTAAGTTGGTGCAAATAACAAGGTTAGTTAACTATGGTTTATGGTAGATATTGTTTGAACTAAACCAACATTTTACTGGCCGGGGCCGCCTCGTAAGATGCGCGAAATCCCCATTTCGTGAATCCAATACTCTACAAGTCCCCCCAGTTCGACCAGAATGGCTGAAACGAAAATCCAACTGGAATTGTGGTGGCCATACATTTATTACAGCAGGCCAGGGGTTTTCAAATCGTGTCAAATCGATGTAACTTACAATTTATAACTGTGGGGGGATTACATTGTATCTAGGACTATCCAGTGCTGTTTTCTCATATGTTTGCCAGAAGCGAAACAAGGCAGTTCATCGCTCTGTAGGACCAGTAGGGACCGGCGACGGATTCGTTCATTGGGCCAACTGCTTCCTGACTTCTTGCCTCTTCAAGTCAAACACTAGCGATTTTTTACAGAAGTTTCCAGAAACTCCTGAGGTTGAACTTGTTTCCCCATCTTTTGCGCGTAAAACATCGTAAAACCACCATGTCTGGGTGTTGAGTCTCTACAGGAAGGGGCCCCTGAGATAGGTAAGTTGGTTTCTTATTGATGACTGATATAAAACAGATTTAAGGTGTATGTATACATATCGCTAGGTTTCAAGAGATTGAGATTGTTTCATGAACCAACTTATGACCTATGACCCAGATCTGGCCCACAATCTGCACCCATCCAAATTGTTTATGGCTAAATCCCTACGTTTGATGGTGAAATCCTTATGTTTGATGCTTAATGGATCTTAATTGTCACATATTGCGTTGCTCACTGATATCCACTGATATCCCACTATATCTCAATGACATCTATAAGGATAAACCCGCCATTTTGAAAGATATCCCAATGTCCCATAATTCCTATAGTTGACTCCTCTTAGGATATCCCCAACAAAATTGTCGTGCAACCCCACATCCGGACCGCTGAACACGACCGCGCCTTCGTCGCGGAAGGTGTTGATATCCCCGCCATTGCTGTCGCACTCGGCCCCGCAGTCGGGATTTGTGCTGCTGTCGCAGACCGACGCCTGAGGCCAGATTGCGTCGGAGATGTGGGAAGCTCCGCTTGGGCTTACCCTCCGGCTACCCTCTGGTAAACATACAAACAACTATGGAACTTTATGGAACATCTCTATTTTTAATGGGAAAATCCACTATAAATGGGCTATTTTCAATAGCTTTTTGTATGTTTACTAGAGGCTGCAATTGAATCTGTTTTCACCTGTCAAACCATCGATGCTTTCACCATGCACTCCACTGGTTAATCATCATGTCCGTTCATTTCCTCCATGAAAGCTGCGAAAATCAAGGCTATACGATATATATATATATAGATATATATATATATACTGGTTGGTGGTATACCTACCCCTCTAAAAAAATATGAAAGTCAGTTGGGATGATGAAATTCCCAATATATGGAAAAATAAAAGTCATGTTCCAAACCACCAAACAGATTGGGTACTGTAGTTTTTGATCCCCCAAAAACCAGGTCATTTATACCTAGCTGGTTGATCGGTTCCCCAATTTTTGGGTTACGTTTTTTTCCCAAAAAAACCAGGTAGCATGGCTAGCCGGCCATCGTCCTGCTATTGGGCTACTTAGATGGGCGTAGTATGATTAGTGACAAGTCGTTAGTACTTGTCACTGGCGGATAAAAAAACAAAACGGTACCGAGTGTCAGTTGTTTTCGCCAGTTAAAAAAAAACCATTTGCCACTAATCCCAGGGCCCGAATGTCAGTATAATGGCTCTAAATCTCATTCATATCCTCCATCCCATGATATATTCTCCATTACAGATATCCCATATCCCATGATCCCAGTAATCTCCCAGTAATATCCCATGATCAAGTCATCATTCAATAGTCCATTCTATATCTATATATTACTATAGTCCAATAATAGATATAGAATTATATCCTATACTATCTCTGGTTGGTGGTTTGAACCCCTCTGAAAAATATGAGTTCGTCAGTTGGGATGATGACATTCCCAATATATGGAAAGTCATAAAAGTCATGTTCCAAACCACCAACCAGATCTATAGTACTACTATCATTCAATATCTATATCCTCGCGATACATCGATTTTTTCCATTGAGAAATCCCACGAAACACCCGCCGACCCGCCCTCCTGGTCGGATTTGCACGGATGCGCCGTGAGGGCCGACACGAAACGATTTGCCTCAAAGAGGTCCTTACGAAGAAATTCGAGGCGGCAAACAATGATGTATAATGATGTATATATATATACCCTCTGGTAATTTAACATAGCTATTGAAAATGGCCATTTATAGTGAGTTTTCCCACTAAAAATGGTGATTTTCCATAGCTATGTTAAATTACCAGAGGGTATATATACATACCAGATGCTCCATGTAGTATATTTACCTACAAAACTGGCTCATAAAAATGGTGTAAATGTTGGTGAACTTTCCAGCAGCATGGAGCATATGGGCATATTGGGGGATGGTCATCTATCCTTTCATAGGGCTTTACATACCAATTATGCTAGGATTTCCAGAAAAAGGATGAAAAACGGCGTAGCTCAGATGGATGGTTCATTGGGGAATCAGCCTGCTGATTTGAAACCTCCTGCGCTGCAAAAAACACCTTGAATGGTACTTTCCCAATGGAGCCAGATACCCATAGACCTGGGCTTGTTTGGTCGGTGATTTGTTATTTTCCCAATGGAAAATCCACCATGACTGGGGAATCGATTAAGTGAATATGTTT
>Ga0126342_10009067_pt1 | contig 17822 bp, 20 predicted proteins | sample Cyp1metagenome_FD_92528 | JGI IMG/M metagenome (GOLD analysis project Ga0126342, IMG submission 92528) | Coral microbial communities from Lord Howe Island, Old Settlement Bay, Australia - Cyphastrea 1 metagenome | ecosystem: Host-associated > Invertebrates > Cnidaria > Coral ... | reverse complement strand
GGAAAGAGGCATGGAACATGAAGGCGTTGCCGAGGGAAGGGCAGGGAACGGCAGAAAACCCCTTCCCCCCATACAATGTACCACATACCCCATTTAGGCATCCGCAGGGCGGGTTGCTTTCCAGTACTTTGTATTTCTCCAACGCAGGAAAAAGGCTTGACTGGCCAATGATGAGCGGGCCAACAAAAGAAAGAGATTGCTCCACGTCAGCTTCGAGGCTCTGCACCCAAGCCACCACAAGGAGTGCGCCACACGCAAGAAGCCATAGACCTGTCTGCGCCTTTCAACTGTGGCTGGTTATCAGCACATTTGATGTGGCCAACCTGTGGTCAGCAGATAATTTAGCATCAGACAAACGTCTGGTGACATTTCCAATGTACGGTTGATTGATGAATTTTTCAGCCTCCGGGGTGAATGACACTGTTCAGGTGGAAAGCGCTCCGAAGCTGCACACGTTGGACATCGCTGCAGCGCTTTGCTTTTGAGGTCAGAGGCAGAGCTTGTGTCAGTTGCCACCTTGCAGTTTTTCAGGCTCCTTGGATGGGGTTTCCCGGACGAAGACCTCCCGTTCGCCGAACATTTCAAAGCCCTGCAGTAGGAACTGAAATCGACTGCACTGGATGGTTTGAAGGCGTTGTGGCCTTCTCGAATGCTGAGAAAAGGGTCCAAGAACTTCTTGCATCTTTAAACTTCGAGCAGCTGGCAAACATGGCTGTTACCAGGGAACGTACGGCCAGTTCCTCTGATGATGACATTTCTTCCAAATCCTTTCTCCAGTCTACGTCGATCGGAGCCTTAGATGCTCTTCACTTTCACGATTTACACTCTACCACCCGTTGGGCTGAACTGACAAGTTCTAGAGTTCAAGAATTCCACGCTTCCAGTTACTCACATCCCACTCGTCTTACGTCAGTCAGTCTTCCTTTCCATTCAGCGCCTGGGACATGTTGACGTTGTGGCACTTGCACTTTTTGGAGGGTACAGGGATGTAAAGGGCATGTGGATGCGCATTTTTCCTTAAACATCCTTAACTAGTCATACTAATCCATTGAAAGATGTTGAAAGGTCGTTGATTGGGAAGTCTTGCGCATGGGATGTTTGAAAAGTATGATGAAAGAACACTGATCTGATGGGGAACTTGCGATAAGGTCTGGGATATTTCTTCTTTGGTCTTTTCTGCTGAACTCGATAGTCTGGCAAGTTGCCCTGGGTCAAAAACACATTTTACAATGTGCAAATCATTTTGTGATCCAATTGGATCAACTACCCATTTTGCTGACCTTGTTTAGTTGCCAACTGACCCCCATCCTAGGAAACCTCTACATTATGGCGCTTTTGCATCCCATCAACTTGATGTATATTCGGGTGTAGTATTTTGCTGATGATAGTTTAGTTTATGGATGGGACAAAATCAGGTATTTACTCAGCATAGGCGATTCTAGTTTTGTGATGGGGGGAACATGAATGAACTAATATCCATGAACACCAGCTATGAAAAACTGCCGTGAAACAAGGGCACCGGGGTTTTGACCCCAAAAACATGTACAAAATAGGTAGGCATATTTTCTAAAAACCACTTGTAGCGGTTAAATTGAGATATTTGGTCACATCCATGGACCCTCCAATTGCCTCATAGATTCCCAAGATGTTCCACAAGTGAAACCTGTGGAATGCTGATTGTTTTAACATCCTATCTGGGAATATACGGAAAATTCCTTTATGATCGACACCAAAAACACCATGGACTCTGACAGTCTTCCATCCTATGTGAAGGTTGTGGTGGTTGAAACCACCAGTGAGTTACGAAAGCTTGGCCCAAGAGTCCAGCATTCTTCCCACATTGGTTTCTGGAAAGGGCGATTGACCCTTGTCGACCTTTCAACCAGTTACTCTATGAAAATTTGGATCCGTTTCCCGCAAATCATCGGATTCAACCAGCCAAAAATGGGGGAGCCGCTGACATGGCCACGTTTTATTCGATCTGAATCGCATCCGAACTCACATCTCCAGGCAAAATATCTTCTCCCTAATAGAAAACACCCCCAGAAAGCATGATTACACATATTTAGGGGTGTTTAATGTTAGAAGGAGGGGAATAGATTCAATGGTCATAGACCCCTGGGTGTTTCTCAAAATTTGGGTCACACACACCCTATCATGAATTGGATTTTGGGGAAAGTGATAAATTGGATAAACGCGACTACAATAAATTGACCTGCATTAAACAATGACAACCAGCTACCAGTCCAAATTGGATGATTTTGTTGTCGGTCTAGAGGAACCCCCCTCGTTGCAACCACTGAAAATTCCGGTGCTCCAGGTGCGCCTGCCTCATTGCATGCGGCAAACCAGCAACTTTTTGGCACCGATTTTAAGCAGAAATGATGACATCATCCAAAAGAGATCGGGATTTAAGCAGCAAAAATGGGTGTTTCACGAGCAAATAATACTTGTGTACAGAGACCCGCAGTCTAAGCTATTGTTTGATTTTTCGTAGAGTAGCAAGCATTCAGATGCCCTTGACCGTGGACCTGGTCTAACTGCTCCAACACCCAGCCCATCCAATTGCTGGCATGGATGATGGGACCATTCTTTTCATATCATGTCCTGGATGCAAAGGTGTATCCACAGATGAAATAAATCAATGTTTATGTAGTACCCTTTTGATTGTATAAACCACATTGCCAACTTTAGATTCATTTAGGGGACCAACCTACCAAATAACTGTTACCTCAATCCATAGGGTACCCCAAGTCCATATGCTCATCATCCTTTCCCCATTCTTGAAAAGCCTTTCCAGATGGGGACAGTCACATCGATTGAATGTGACGCACAAATAAGCGTTTGTAGGCTTGAAAAAAATCGCAGCCCATTTGTTTCAGCGATAAGAATCAGAAGGAGAACAACTCTCTCTCTCTCTCTCCATATATACGTATATATATATATATACAAATATATATTATATATGTATATATATATTATATATGTATATATATTATATATGTATATATATTATATATGTATATATATTATATATGTATATATATTATATATGTATATATATACTATATGTGTATATATATATACATTATATGTATATATATATATTATATATTATATATGTATATATATATACATACACATATAAACATATATATATATATATATGTATATATATATATATGTTCATATATATATATATAAATGTATATATATACATATACACATGTATGTTAATGTGTGTGAACATGGCCAATACAAATGAATATATATATATATAATCATTGTTGCCTGGCAAAGATTCAACGTCTGAAGACTTCAGCCTCCCAACGTGCAAGCTTGGACGTCCACTTGCCAAGGTACCCTGTGTACCATGGTGGCTTTCGTTTGAGGCATGGTCACTGGGCTGCTGAGACCACACCGTTGTGCAGGGGACTACTGAGATGAAACACAAACCATTTTGGCAGGTTGTACTCCAACCAATTCCATTCAGTCACAGTATACCAAGGGCTTCTTCAGGTAAGCGAATGATGCGAACAGGCGAACAGGCATGACATTTTACATGGAATTGGTAAAGAATTGAAGCATGAACACACTTTTGGCCACATTTTGCTGAGTTGATTGGGAGACTGTCCACTTCTCTGCTGCCAAAATGCCGTCTCCTGATGACGATCAAGCTGCAGGTTGATGTAGAAATATGGAACACAGACAGGTCAAATGCAGAGGTTGATCTGCACTTGCATTGAATTGAGTTTCTTGCATCGTGGCAGCTTGTAATAAATTTCAGTGGCAGTGATGGGCTATCTATAGAACTGGATTAGGACGAACTCATCAACTGCCGCTGCGGTTTTGGGAAGCCATGGGGTCCAGGGGTGCTGCCGGGGACAAGGTTAGCCATTGTGACCGTCATGGGCGGCTTCCCAAAAAAACTTCAAGAGATTCGGCTAGGAAGAAAGTCGCTGCAAGAGGTCCTTCTCATCACTCCACCTTTGAGGTCTCGCGTGGCTGCAGCTGATATGGACACCTTTGATTTTCTTGTCAACCTCCAGGTGTTCAGCCGTAGAGAACTGCAAGGCGAGTCCTACTTGGACCGCGGCCATCTACTGCAGTGCCTTGAAATTGGCAAGCAAATGCGGGCCGAGAAGAAGGTGGATTTTCAGGAGTTCCTGGCCCCTTTTCTGGCGGATTTGCGTCCAGACGGAGAACCATCTCAGCGCGAAAAGTTGCATGAAGATCATGAAGCTCAGCCAAAGAAAACCTCGCAAGACGCCTGGCCCATGGCCACTTGGGCCAATTGGTTCTTCGATTTTTTTCCCACAAGTTCCTCTCACCAACGGCCTGGCAAGCTGTGGGGTTTCGACGTGGGTAAGTATGACAAGAATTTCAAAGGTGCGACCGTCGATTTCTTCATGTAGCTTAGTCGCAAGATGTTGCAGGCATGGGCCACGCCATGAAATTCAAAGTGTCAATGATCTGAACATATCTGAAACGTATTGGATGTAGTGGAAATCTCTGGAAATCTGTGACCCACAACGCTTGCAGTGAGGCGCTTGCTTTATTCTGAACCTGGTGATCCTCCGTTTGGCAAATATCATACATTCCAGGGTCCGGATGGCAACTTTCAGTCCACGCTGAAAAAGGAGTACCAAGGAGAAGTGAGCAGTAGCTCGGCAGAGGCAGAGACGTTAGCCGCCTGTAAATTTTGGGATGACCCTCATGTACAGGAGAGGGCCAGAGAGCTCCCACCTTCAAAGAAGTTTCGGAAGCAGAGGCAACGCCGAGCAGACCACAATGCAAAGCGCAAAGCGGAGTATTTGAAGGAAAAAGTGCTGAAGGCAAAGGTGCTGGAGGGCAGCGTATCACATGGTTTTCTGACGCTTTTGCACTTCCATCTCTGCCTGCCTCGTGTCGCAGGCTGCCTGACCGCATGGTCGGGATCCCAGGCACCAGGTGGGGAACTCAGCTCCCTCCCTCTCGGACCGCTTGGCCGAGAGGTTGTGGATGACAGGTTGCATCGAGCTCAGACAAGGGAGCAGCCAACAAAAATTGGACATAAACCAACAAGAATTGAACAACAGACAGCAATGGTTTATATCATCCCAAAAACAGAGCCTTTCTGGTTTTTGAACTCATGTTTTTTCCAAAAGCAACACGGATGACAGGGATGGATAAGGTCTGTGGGAAGGTTTTGGGGGGCTTCGATAACGAATGGTTTTCTTTCAACTGGCCACGCATTTGGACATTACCTCCAGTGTTGTGGGGGGGATTTGCCCGCCAAACTTCAGGAAAGTCAGCTGTTGTATCATATGAACACAGGGATGCAAAAAATACAAAACATCGCAACTGGTGCTCAATGTGGTTGAATCGTCCGGAGATGGGATTCACAAATATATATATATATATATATGCACATACAGCTGGCATTATATTAAATTCATCTTTCAATAGCCCCAAGTCGTGAATAGATCCAGTACATTGTACATTTCACCAGGGTTTCGTTTGGTAAACAGCATGGGGAAAGAATTGGTGCCACAAAAATCACGGTTTCAGCTGCGAAAATATCTGCGACCTCAGATATGATACAATCAAACTGGACGATCGGGGAGGGATTGAATCGAAGACGCAAACATGTACGGATTTTAGGAAATGTTGTTTCCCGACTATGACAACATGTTCCCTCTCAGTTCTGGCGTTTACCTAGTTTGATGCTCTCGTAATCCCAATCATGCATACGAAACTATACTTTGGCACCTGCTTTTAGTTTGGCCCCCAACATGTTTATGGCCAAACTAATTTGTCTAGACCCAATAGATCCACAGCAAACTTCTCAAGCAACATGAGGGCAGGTATTCAACCAACAAAAACGGATTTTACGGGCAAAATGACAATCTATTCTTTAGGGACTGTTGTTTCCCGATCATGACAACATGTTCTCCGCAGAGTTCCGTGTATTGCCTAAGTCTGATGCTGTGGAAATCCATGTCTAGGAAACAGTAGTCTATTGAACTAAGAAACATTTGTCTTGATAAACAAACTAAACGTTCATTGATACCATGCAAACCTCAGTTCTGGATCGGCTGAATATTTTAATCATTCGATCTGTAGGTAGCTCCTTGCACGTCGAAAAATACGCGGCTGATAATACTGCGGAAGATGCGGTGCAGGATGGTGATGTTGCGGAGGATGAGGTGGAGGATGATGATGCTGATGATGATGTTGATGATGATGATGATGTTAAGGTCCTCAGGGGGGATGACGATGATGATGATGACGACGATGATGATGACGATTATGATGGTGATGATGATGATGATGATGACAATAACGATGACGATGACGATGACGACGATGATGAGGATGATGATGATGGTGATGATGATGATGATGTTAAGGAGGAGGAAGATGATGATGATGTTGAGGATGATCAGGTGGAAGATGATGATGCTGATGATGATGGTGTCAAGGGGGAGGAAGATTATGATGTGGAGAATGATGATGTTGAGGAAGAGGAAGATGATGATGTTGAGGAGGACCGGTCCCAAGACCGCGACCCATAGTCTGTGCCAGCCTGCGCAGTCGAAATGCACTTGGACATCTCGGACGAGCCATATCATGCAAGAATTTACAGGAAAAATGCCGCAGACCAGAAATTAGCCGCACCAAACGGAGCCTGCACAGTCGAAATGCACGTGGGCATGTCACAAGAGTCATGTACTGCGGAAATTTACAAGTAAAATGCCACAGACCAGAAGTTAGCCGCACGTTTTGTGCGAGCCTGTGCAGTCGAAATGCACGTGGACATGTCACGAGAGCCATTTTACGCGGAAATTTACAGCTAAAAGGCAGCAGACCAAGAGCAAGCCAAACTCGCACCGCACGTGTTGCGCGAGCCTGCGCAGCCGAAATGCACATGGACATGAGGCAACTGGGATGATTTTGGGGTGTAAATTGTAAGCGCCTTGTTTCTGAGGGGATGTGGGCTAAAGTCCCGCAGGTGTCTTGCAACCTGTAAAGGCCAAGGGCTTGCCATGTAGCCAATGCCAAGGTCAAAATCTGATGCAATTCCAGTTCTAGTCTTTCCCATCCAATTATGAAAGATGCGGCCAGGCCTCGCCACAAGTCTTCTCGATGGAATGGGACCTCCTCCTCCAGTCAGTCAATGCTGTGTGCCTTGCCTGGCACTGGAGAGTTGTGAAAAGATGCGACACTGCAGATCTAATGTTTGTCAGAGTACCTAAGGCCCTTTCAAGGGCTGGCAAGTGGCCGTGTCACGGGCTGCGTGACCTGAAAAAGATGAAAAATTGTCCACATGGAGATCCAACTAAAGATGGAAGTACTTGAGCAGCCAAATCCGCCGCAGCAGCAATTGATGAGTTCGCTCTATTACAACCCTATAGATACCACATCACGGCCACTGAAATTTATTACAAGCTGTCACAATGCAAGAAACTTGGTTCAATGAAAGTGGAGATCAACCTCTGCATTTGACCTGTCTTTTTTCCAAATTTCTACCTCAACCTGCAGCTTGATCATCAGGAGACGGCATTTTGGCAGCAGGGAAAGGGATCCATATTCAATGACACATCCCGACGAAGTCCAACTTGCACAGCTTAGCCAAAGTAGGCGAATTAACTATTTGTGCATGGGTCTCCCACTAAACTTCGCTGGATGGCGGTTTCAAGTGTAGATTATTATTGCTACTTTGATATAGTCTTGCTTAAATTGTTATTCTGTCATTTTTATTGAAACAATGTTTTGTTAGTATTTTTTCTCATCATGTTCTTGTATTTTGTTTTTCAGCCGTACCTGTAATGATGATCCTCATCGGCTCTTATTTTAAAAGTGGTTTGAAACCACCAGCCAGTTGGCCTTATCCATTGCCAGGTTAGAGTGCCAAACAGTATATGAAACTGGTACCCTAGAGGCCCCGCTTAGTAAATGGTTGTAACAACTAAAGGCACTTTAAAATGCAAAACCCTCGCGAAGGGAGTAGCCATGGATAAAAACCAATTACGATTCATGGGGTGATTTTCAAAGAAACCACAATAATGAACATGGTCCCAAACTCACCGCCTTCACCAAGCTGCAGGAGCAATCGCGCTCCAGCCACCATGTTTCACAAATCAAGTTTCACAGATATCAAGACTGCATTCAATAGAGGATTCAAAGTGACATGCTGGAGCTGGTTGCAATTGTTTGTGCTGTTTTATGCTACTGATGCCGGTTCCTCGCCAGTGCGTGAAATGATTTGCAAATGTATTGGGCTCTTATTCATGCACTTTGTTTATGCCGGTTCGAGGTTTCAAATTTGGTTTACTGTACTTTCAAACACTTTCCATTTCTTGCGCGCAGCAGGTTTCAATCCCTTCTTCGGATAATGATCTCAATGTTGCTTTCTGTTAGGGTGATGATCGAAAGTAACCAACTCAGTAAATATTCATGTGTCAAGTTTTCGCGAAATCGGCCCACAGCTGTTGCTGGCTGCATTGATGCATGAAGTTTTGCGCCCTAAAACACCGCCTCTGTCGATGGCGCGCAGATTGTTTTTGATGCTGACTAGGTATCACAAAGATTTTTTCCAAGCGCCACTTTGGCTGGGCTGAGTTCAGACAGATGCAAGCAGCCACATTAAGTTAAAAAAAACCGTTTGAATAAACTCAAGCACACATTGGATGGGTACGCAAACCTCAACTGGTGAACAATTATTCTTGTTTATCTTGCAGATTGCGACGGCTGGTTCGGGTGTCGCCAAAACCTCCACCTTTTGAACCCCGAAAACTTGACCGTGTTCCATTTGAAAGGTTTTAGCTGGATACAATTTTCAAGTCGAACAATCGGATGGCAGGGATTGACACACAGACGCAAATAGCTTCGGTGCCATGAGCCGTTGTGCGCGAGCACATCTTTTTGATGGTGTTGGGCACTGAGCCTTTCGGTCTAGATGAAAAAAACATTTTCATTTCGACGGTGTCCAAATTGGGCATCTTTCAGAAACAACATTTTGTTTTTTGCAAGCAGTCAAACAAAGCAGACGATGGTTTCGGAAACAGATGGTGTGTCTATTTGGATCTATTTCGATCCTGTGTTTCGATCTTGTTTTTGACTTCCCCCCCAACAGACGCTCTGAAAACGACCAAAGCGCATCCAATATCAGATGGGTTTTGTCTGTCCTTAGGTTGGTCCGGTGAAGTTCCACAAGATCAGAAAGCAGAAGCACCAACTGAGTCCCATTATGTTGTGCCCTCAGGACCAGTTGGTCGCACATGTTCATTTTCGAGATAATGTCCTAGATTTGTTAGGTTTGCTTGAAAATAAGGCGCCCCCCTGACATTTGCAGGTTGGTCCTGATTTTTTGCATTATCAATTTGCGCCGTATATCCTTTTTTCAGAGAAACATTCTTTTTGTTTTTGCACTGGTTGAACCATTTTCATGAAGGATATTTAACGCCTTGCTGGGGCCAACCAAACCTGCGGGGTATGTCCTACCCAGGGTTCCACGTCAGCCACTGAGGTATGGATGGTACCACAATTCACCGTGGTCCAAGTTCAACAACCACGCCTGGTGCCAGCTGGCCAATTGCAACCTCAACAGTGAGAGAATGGAGTGAGTGAAATCCACTTCTAAGATAGTGATTAGTTGAACCATTTCTAATTTTTTTTCGGGACTGATAGAAGTCAACTTTGTGCATTCGCTTCAATTTGGATTCTTCTGATGGATTCATGGCCGATTGGGTGAATTCATTTCGCAGTGGAATTTGTTCAAATTTTCCCGGTCCTTCAAGTTCTCAAGAAGCTTTGAACGATATTTTTTTCACCTGGTTGGCGGTTTCAAATATACTGTATATACCTATTATACTCTGAGATTTTGGTGACGAAGATCCGAAACTCCCAGCGACTTTGGGCCAGGTTCTGGTCCGAAAAGAGCATGATCAGAAAGACGGTGGTGAACCACGTGGGGGCCCTTTTTAGTGCACCAACGGAGGCCTTTTTTTGGCCTTTCACCTGTTGTGATTCTGTGATGAGAACTGACTGAACTGTTGAAGAATTTGGAGTTTTTGAACATCTTAATTATTAGGAAAAACGCAATTTTCAGGCAAAGAACCCGTTCTCAATAAATTTCCCGTAGTTTTTCTCTTTTATAAACCAATCCACTCAAATAGGGAAGTGGCATCATTTTATATTGAAAACACAATCTCACCGTGAAGTCAAACGTTATTCTTTCCGACCGTCTTCGGCCTCAGCCACGGTAAGTTACACCTTGGTTCCATTCGCTTCGCGAGAGCCTCGATTCCGTTTGGCTTAATGTGGGTAAAACAATGTCATAAACCATCCCCCAGTCATCACCATTTTTATAGGTGGTATGTTTACCATTCCCAGTCATGAGTGGTTTATGTTACCCACATCATATAAACTTTGGGGGTACGTTGGATTTTTCGCCACCAGGAGACCATGCGAATCCAATCCACAGGTGCAACGCGTGACCTCTGCGCGAAGCTTTGGTCGGGATCCAAGGAAAGAGAAACTGCTGGAGCCATGGAGATAGTCTCCGCTTCAGGCACACGATTAGATTCCGCTCCTGGCGTGATACAGGACTGGGTTTCAGACGGAAAACAAGGGGATCATCAGAACAAGGGGAAGCTACTTTTGTCATCCTTTCTGGGAGTCTGGCTTGTATCATATTCCAAATTGCCCAAAGAGATTTATATGAATCACATGGTGTGACCCTCCCCAAAACAATCCAAAACAGAGGTAACTATGGTAACTTTCAACTTTGCTGGCTTGAAAAGGTGGTACACAGCAACCCTTGGGTATGGATCAGAGTTATCAACTCCCCGAGGCCAATTTTGCCATTGGAAATCCACATATTGACTGGGCTGTTGCGGAACTGGGGTTGTAGCCTCCCGCGTCAGGAGTTGTCTCAGGAAGGTCCCTTCACCCTCTTCTGCGACCTGGCAGACGAACTGGTTGATGGGCTCATCAGTTCGAATAGAATTACCAGATAGAAATGCATATGTGTATATATATATATAACTATGTTATATACATCTGTACATATAGATATTCTTTCCAGTTTTTGAGGCTTGGAAATGCTATTGCAATCCGGAGGTTCGATCAAGGATCATACCAAAAATGGGATGTGTGAGATAGACGATGTTTGAGGATGCAAGATTGGCGATGTTGTGCAAAACGTCTCCATTCTTTGTTTACAATATCCACACCTCAAACCGTGAGATAATTCTCAAAAAACATCAGTTCGGCTAGGTGGAGAACCATCACCCACGGTCTCATTTCATTTGGCCTTCCATGTGAGTTTTTCACAGGAGCATTCAGACATTTTTGTTGGTTAAGTTACCGTAAAAGCTGTTCCTTTGTGTGTAAATCAACCCCCAAAATCAGATAGAATAGGCCAGATCAGGATCTCACTCAATGATTTGTGTTTTCGGGTTGCTAAAAAAACACGTGCCACTATTTTGGTAGGATCTCACCACCACATTATTGATCTTTTTAAGGGTTCAGACATACCCTCTGGTAAACTAACATAGCTATTGAATATGGCCATAGAAATAGTGGATTTACCCATTAATAGCATGGTGATTTTCGTTACGTTACTTTACCAGAGGGTATACTATGTTACTATATCCATCAGGCTGAAAATGGTGAGGTCCCACCAATGAAGCCATGGAGCTGATCAAAGAAGATGCTTGGGACAAGCTGTGGGACGAGGTGCGGATTTCCTGCGGATTTCCTGGGACGCTTCCCGAAAAAGTTGGTGGCTGAATGAAACATGGTTTATGGCGAGCGAGTTAATGATGTTAATGGGGCTTCGAATGGTTCAAAAAAAAACCAGATTCACATCACAAAAAAAACCCATCCTGTAGATAGATCTTATTGGGAGACCATGTATTTTTGGTGAGGCAGCGGAGATCGCCTGGGAATAGTTCACCCTTTTGACCAAACATGAGGATCTTGACATAGCACATGATGCTTTGTTGGACTTTTGACCTGGGGATTGGCCTATGCAGAAATTCATCTGCTTCAATCCAAACATGTAGATTATTGAAGGGTATATCATCTTTGATGGGCAACTGCTCCCAAAATTAGCAGGTCAATAAAAAATGCGGCTCCCAATTTTGTGGCTTAGACTTCCATGCTTGATGCTTAGATGGAGATGGATCAAAACATATTATACCATATTTGGGGGGACCATCCCCCAAACCACCATTTTTACAGGTGGTATAACCATTCCCAAATGGATGGTTTACTATTGTTTTAACCTCATTATACCATATTTGACAATCAATAATAAAGATTATTATAATGGATTGTAGCATAATTGTTATACCACAATAATCTTGTTAATCAACATATTTCGTTTTAACCACATTATACCATATTATATGGTGGTATAGCACATGATATTGTTTTATACCATTCCCAAATATGGTATAACCATTCCCAAATGGATGGTTTATCAAAACATATTATACTATATTTGGGATTGTGAAGACCCAGAAAAAACATCCGGGTGAAGTTTTCCATCCCATCGCCGTCAGGAGCTCAATCGCTTCTTCCGGCACCACGTGGTAGGGGGCCGAGCCCACTGCCATGGTTCAACGCCCAAACTTGGTGGTTTTTAATGCAGGAAAGGATGGGGGTTTCAGTTTTGAAAGAGTTGGAGATTGCAAAAGACATTTTGCTTGGAAGATGATTCGAATGTTATCGAAGATCCCAAGATTGAAAATTATTTTCCATTAGATCTTCGGGCTGCAGGATTCCGATCTACTGTTTATTGGTCGATATGCAATAGAAAACTTACGGCAGTGCCACGAAGTGCCTCATGTTGTGATGCGTCCCCGAGTGGGCTCAACCAAACTTTGGACACACATGTCTTGTTCAGCCAAAAAAATCAAGGGATGTACCCTGAACGATGAAGAAACATATTGTTGGCATAGGCATGCATAGGCGAAGCCAGATGGCTCTGAAAATGATGGGAACAGGTCGAACTCTCAAAGCCACCGAACGGGGGAGGGACCCCAATGCGAGCGGTGCATGGGACTGACACCCGTTTGGACCTTGCTGACCAGGCGGGACAGCGGATGGGTGTGATGTTTGGGTTTAGATGAGAGGTGCCCGGGAGATGATAGATGGATAAAGTAACCAAGTGGCAGTGTGTCAAAACCTTGTACCCCTGGTGAACATCAAAATAGCTGGTAAATGGATGTTCATCCCCCCAAAAAATGGTATTGATAGGTATATTGATCCATACCCAAGTATGATAAAGTTCTCTGGAGCTTGTAAAGCAGTTGTGAAGTATCTTGAGAATAGGATGAAGCTTGGGCTATGCGCTTGAGTGGAGTCTTTATCCTTGCCAGAATATGGAGATTTCCTAAGGTGGGGGTACCCTCAAATCATTCCAAATTAGACAATTTTTAAGTACTGAAACCTATGGTGACTTGGGGATCACCCATTTTAAGAAACCTCCATATGATCTTCTTTGAAACAACATGTCATCTAGGTAGAAATTCATGACTTCGGCACTTGAGGTGGTGTTGTTTATCCATCCAGGATTGGGCCTGGCACCGATTCCAGGTATGCTTTGCCTCTCGCAACGCAGGCAAGGGGGGTATGTTTTGCCACTGGGATGCTAGAAACGCTGCGACAGATCTTCCAAAAACAGAAAAGTGAGTTGCGACCCCATCTTCCCTTGGGGAAACCAAAGGATGGTAACTGTTCCATTCTGGGCGTTTTGCCTATGACTTGATGCAGACAATATCACCAAAGTTGGTCGCCACAGGTCGCTGCGGAAGGTGCCCAGCAGGGCAGTGAATGGAGAGGCAGCAGGGCAGCAGGGCAGCAGGGCAGGGCAGCAGGGTGGTGAACCTCACTGATGGCCAAACGAAGCATTGAAAACGACCAAACGAATCAGGTGCGGCAAAAAATCACTTAGTTTGGTGAAGCGCATGTTTCGAAGAGCACTTCTAAAGCATCTAATTGAAGTGATCAGTTATTTGAATCGTGTTGTATCACTTTGGATTTCACATGACATTTTTGTCCATCATCATGTGGCTTTGTCCCAGGGCTTTGAACGGGACATGCTGGTACTTTGTTGGTACCTTGGGTCAGCCAGACCCATCCCGAATACAGATCTTCTGTAAATCCACCAGTCAAATGGTATCCACTATTTATATATGCATATATATATAACATACATATTATACAATAGTTCTTAACCTATCTTCATATCCACATCATCCTGATTGTTGACGGTTAAACAAAGATGGTTGGTCAACCATGATAGTTAAGCCATGATCGTTATTCATGCATCTGCCAGCAACACCATTTTCCACATCAATGATTTGATCCCCCAATGTTTGCCGGGGAAAGAACATCCGCAATCTGGGACTGATTATATTTATATAATTAACTATATCACTATAATTACCATTCCACTATAATAATGATAATTATTGTATGCTATTTTAATATGATGCTATCATTATGATCATCCCCTCATTTCTGACGAACTTCTGCCCAGTCCCTGCTACGTTTTCTGCGCAAGCGGCCGCCAGGTGGAGCGGAACGTGGACCTTGTCCTTGGCCACGTGTGCGGCGGAACCTCCAGGTGCGGCGGAACCTCCAGGGAAAACCATGGGACGGGGCGAATGATGAGATACTGGGTATGGTGCCCCAGTTCCTTAAGTAAGTTGGTCTAGTGCCCCAGTTCCTTAACGAAGTTGGTTTATAAAATTTAAAAGTAACATAACTTGAGTTTATGGATGTTTATGGCAGATATACCATGATATACCTATAGTCAATGGGGTTTATCAAGCAACTTATCACTGGGGGGGCACCACTTTGTATCTAATGGGGATATACCTTCCAACATGACGACCTGCCATGAGCTGCGGCATGGGAGTTTGGGCGGCACAGGATCGATGCAAGGAGTGGCCAAAATGGTTTGTCCGACATATGGCTATGGATCAATATACCTATTAATACCATTTTTAGGGGGATGAACATCCATTTACCAGCTATTTTGATGTTCACCAGGGGTACAAGGTTTTGACACACTGCCATATGGCTATGGATCAAAAACAGGACCCCACCAGTGTAGTGGCTCCATCTCAGACTTGGTTCTTGGAAAGTTTGCCAACGTTTTCGGTAGGGAGTTGATCCTGGCAACGTCCATCCAGACGTTCTGAGACCGTCTCAGAACGGGAGGCCATGCTTCTTTCGCAGAAGGCTCTTTTTTGATTTTGGGGATGGGGGCCCGGTGCAATTCAATGGGACAGGAAGGGTGCCGATGTGGCCTTGATGGCTATGATATATCTGTATATATATATATAAATAAACATATGTAAAGTTACTTAAATGCACATTCCTTCAGGTTTGGACAAGCAGACAGGTATATTCACTAGTCGTTTCAGATCGAAATTTCGTTGGTGAAACCTGCAGGCTTGGGAGCGGCCTTCAATGCTGCCACTATCATCGTGACTGTGTATAGATTCAGATGTTGGATGTCATCAAAAAATAGATAAGGATAAGTTCATGATTTTGGTTAGATTCTTCAAGGGTTTCCAACTTTGCGGACAACTTCATCCTGTTTGCAAGCTGTTTGCCGGTGTGGAGGGAATTTCCAGCAGATATCTGCTCAACCTGGAATGTGACTCAAACCACTCCTTTGAAACGAGATAAATCAACTTGATATTGTTTGATACCCACCAGAGCTGGTTTCTAATTTCAAGCTTCGTTCAAGCGATCCCAGATTTGCCAGATGGGAATGTGCCGTAAGAGGCTCCTGAGATCGTAGCTATCGGCAGGGTGACGCACCTGGGAAACAGGAGTACCTACATGATTACCCTCCAGTAAACTGACACAGCTATAGAAAATCAGCATTTTTCATAGGTAAATAATCCATAAATAGGTTGTCACTCTAGAGGAGATAAGGAACCACAATGGGGAACCGCTCCATTGACCACCAACTCCTGTGCTCTTTGGCTCAGGCTTCAAACGGTTTCACTCATTGGTCGGCCCAGAAGTTTTGTTGACCGAACTTGTCAGGAATGTCCCCCACATTGATGACTAATGGCAGCTATACTAGCTATACCCCTTTCTTGGAGACCTCAAACATCTTGCCACAGTCGTCAGCACAGATGACACACGGTGAAGAACGGCCTCATGGCCGTAGGAAATTTGAAAAATGATTGCCAGGCCATTTCTTTCCTTGCCCCAAAAACAGCAATCTATACCTTTGCAAAGGACATCAACTCATCTCAGCAATTCCGTAGAGGTTTAAAAAAAAAGAGACATGAGTCCTGATGCCATGGAGGATGAGGTTTCACCTGAAGCTCAGCGACTTGGACTGGATCAAAAATCCCATGAAATCAACATTTTTGATGATGAATTCTCCCATTTAAGATCATTTAATGACGAATTTTCGTGGTGAACACCCCACTTTTTGCCACCAGGTCGACCTTTTCGCAGTCTTTTTCACGCCCAGGTCGAGTAGAGAGGTGCCGGTAGAAAGTGGGTCTCCTCAAGAGGATGAGCACCAGGCAGCCAGTTATGGAAAGTTGGTACCATCCGGGTGGGGTCACTTGACTGCCCAATGACTGAAAAATCCCATTTTGAATAGCATTCTGATTTTGGGACATCATCTTTGGAATCCACAGGAAGCGGTTGAAATAATCTTTGTTAGCGGGAAAACACCGGAGATGATTCGAAGGCAGATTTTCCAGCCGGACATGTTGATCTTCATGTTTTTATGTGCATCCCAGATGTGAACTGGTTAGTAACCCATGTGCAGCCCACTGGTTCGAGCTGGGGATATTCCAAAAAACACAGGAGCTATTACCTACTTACTCCTGGGATGCTACAATTTCCATTAGTATCTCATTTACTATTGCTTCCCTATTTTTTGCTGGACCCCCCCTTATGTTTGTTGGTAAAAATCCATTGACTAATCATGATCTACCATTGTAATCCCCTGAAATCCATACTCTTCATGGCAAAATCTCATATCCAATCAAATGACATCCATAAATTTCATGGTACTAATATCAAATCCCATGAAATGCGTTAAATTTCATATGGCATATACATAATATCATGCAAAACTCTCAGATTTCCCAATATGGAGGTTTCAATCAATGGAGGGGTACCCCGAAATCATCCATTTTCATTGGGGATCTTCCGTTACAAACCACCCATTTCGGGGATCCATTGATGGAAAACCACGATTTTCCAAGCTCCGGGCGTCGAAACCGCAGGCAGCCCCCGACGTCCCGGCCGTCCCGGCCCCCGACGGCGCTGCGGACGCGGGTGCGGAGGAGGGGGGCGATGACCAGGTCGCGAGTCGGGGCCCAGGAAGATGATCCAGGTGTCTATGGAGATCCTATGGGTATGATATAATGGCAATAGTATAGTGATCATCAGTAGGATATATCTATCTATCTCTCTATCTATATATATATACACATACTATATATATATATTATTGATGATATATATATATATGTATATATGATATAATATTGATCCTATGGGTCATTTTTATATATATACTGTATATCATAGATAATGGAACTTAAGCTACCAATCTAAGAGAAATTCCTATGGAACTGGAGGATTCTGAACAGGGATCCCCAATGGCTGGATGATTTAGGACACCTATCTATCTATCTATCTATCTAGCTAACCTATCTAATCTATCTAATCTATCTAATCTATCTATCTATCTATCTATCTAGCTAATCTAGCTAATCTAGCTAATCTATCTAATCTATCTAATCTATCTAATCTATCTAATCTATCTAATCTAT
>Ga0126342_10009066_pt1 | contig 17824 bp, 16 predicted proteins | sample Cyp1metagenome_FD_92528 | JGI IMG/M metagenome (GOLD analysis project Ga0126342, IMG submission 92528) | Coral microbial communities from Lord Howe Island, Old Settlement Bay, Australia - Cyphastrea 1 metagenome | ecosystem: Host-associated > Invertebrates > Cnidaria > Coral ... | reverse complement strand
TTGATACTACTCTTCTCGTCTGCCTATAATACATCTTTAATATATTATCTTGTAATATAGTGTCTCCATACTAACAACAGAAGACTCTGCTCCTCTACGCTCTCGGGCCATCCGTCGTCTAGTGTCAGAAACTCTGATGGTCGATCATGAAAAAGGTCCTATTCAAATGATTTTGTTTAGCAGTTTTAATATGTTTTAATGCCAGAAGATATATGTTGTAGTAGTTTTCCCCCCAAAAAAAAACACGGCTGATCATCACTCATATTCAGACTTTTCATGGCGAGGTATCTCCATTTAATGACCATCCCCTAGGTGAACATTTTGCGGCTGTCGGAAAGCAACGGCGCGGGCAGTTTCGGCGCCAAGGCTTTGCAATATGCCGAACAGGCCTGGGCCTTGGCTTCCCGCGAATCAGCAGGATTGGACTACAAGAGCTCGGCCAAATATTGGCACGCTGAAGCCTTGGTAGCGGTAGGTCGTCATCAGCAAGCTCTCACTGCGGTGAGGGAAGCTGAGGCTTTCTTCAAACAGATGCGGAGCAGAGACTCCGGCGGCTTGTTCCGCAGCGTCCTGCTGCAGGGCAGGTTGGAACGAGCATTGGGGAAGCTGCCAGAAGCCACACAGAGTGTGGAACGCGCCCTGCAACTGGCCGTTGAGGCCAAGAACAGCTCATGGGAAAAGATGGCGAAAGAGGAGCTGGTAAACATCGCTCAACCCATGGATGAGGATGATGAGGATGGATCATTTGAGCCAAGAGCTGTACAGAAAACTGCAGCACCACGTGCAAGGTCAGCTGGTTTAGATCCCAACATCATCCGTGGGAAGCTGTTGCAACATGTCCGAAGTGTCCTGACGGAAGAAGGAGATGTGGATGGGGATACACCACTGATGGATATGGGACTGGACAGTCTATCCGCTATGGACCTCCAAAATCTCATCGCCTCCTCCTTTCCCTTCAGTGGTGCATCCAGTACCATCCTCTTTGACTATCCCACCATTCGGGAGCTCACAAACAACTTGGTGGAGCAAAGTAAAGAGGCGGGTCTTTAGTCACTTTAGTCGGATGCCGATGGATTAGTCGGCCGATGGTGCCGATGGCGAGGTATGCTCCCCTGGCTGCCGATGTGCCAGGGTTGGAGGCTGCAGCTGATTGTTGATCCACAGAGGCACAAGTCCTTCGAACGTTGTCACGTTGTCCTCTTCCACGATTCGTTTTGAAGGCCTTCGTTGCGGAAAAACAGGGAAAGACAGCTGCGCCAGCAAAAAAAAAATTATCCCGAAGACCAGTTGGCTGCTCAAAACATTAGATATCATTAGATGATTTTAGTACCTCAAAATCAAGAGTCATCTCTTAATAAGTCTTATATCTCTTGGTTCTCTGATGTTCTCTGATTTTTTGAGGAGCCTGTGCAGCTTCGCTTGCTGATTTGGCCGGACGGTCGTCTGGAGGCGCTGGCGCATGGAGAGCTGGTTCAACATGGTTCAACTGTTGGATGTTGGGATCAAAATCAATGACTTGAACATGTCGAATTCTTTTTTGGGTGGTTTGGAACATGGTTTGGAACATGGCTTTTATGACTTTCCATGTATTGGATTGTATTGGGAATAGTAACCCCAACTGACTTTTATATTTTTCAGAGGGGTTGAAACCACCAACCAGAATTCTTTTTTTGGTGCTGAAGTTTTCAAGGCTTTTAGATTGTCCTTGGGTTTGTGCCCATCATGTGCCATTTCTAGGTGACAAATTGACAAATCCATAAAATTCGAACCCTCATCCCTCTGGGAACAGGTGGAGAGTGAAGTTGGGGACGATGAAGCAGTTACAACTCATGTGGAGGCCGCTTTGCTGTGGACACTTGGAATTTTCCAGCCACACTTGGACTGGAGGCTGCCCTGTTTTCTTTGTGACAATATGTGACAATGTTGTTCCATGTTTTCATCTGGCAGGCAAGTCTGATCCAATTGCAAGGGGGATGGCAGAAGAATCCCATTGAGAAGGACAAGCACAACCTGTCCCAGCTTCGAGATTCGTGTCCTGAAGATGTGCGACTCTCAGAAACTTCTCCTCCGTTGATCCCCAAAAAATGGTGGAGACATGTGGATACCAGAAATTTCTGACAGTTTTATAAACAAGTCAAATAGATTTTCAATCGGAAAATGCTGATGAAACCATGGTCACAATAGGATATCCATAGGATTTGGCCCGATTTGCTGGGTTTTTCCCAAGATTTTTCAACCGACTTCGGCTTCTCAGGTGGATATCGATCTGATGTACTCCTTTGGGGTGAAAAGTGGACTGCCTCTGCAGCCACGTTTCCGTTGCGTTCGCCAGGACGGGTGGTCAAACTTCCCCAAAAACTGGCCAAAAATGACGGAGACCCCAGGATAGTTATACTGATGGATCTGTCAGTCAGTGATAGTTATATGATAGTTAGTTATATCAATATCACCACTATGTTAGATGATATTTAATTGATATATATATATATATATATCCATATCTCACTTAAATATCATCTGAGATAGTGGTTGATCCCCAAGAACCTATGGATCTGTGAATTCTGTGACACGAAAAAAAACATACCAACTGGACCTAAAATTCTGTGGTTCCATTGGGAAGTCTTGCAGGTTCAAGTGCAGAAGAAGGAACCTTCCGGTCTCGCCAGACTGGAGATGGAACGTGATGGTGGGGGAACCCAGTTGTCTCGGCAGAAGTTGAGTGGAACCCCAGGATGACATGTTATGTACCCTCTGGTTATGTCAACATAGCTATTGAAAATGGCCATAGAAATAGTGGATTTTCCCATTAATAGCATGGTGATTTTCCATAGTTATGGGACAGTTTACCAGAGGGTAACTCTGATCTCACTGATCTCTATAATTCGTTTCTATTTATCACGGAAGTATCAATTCTGATGCTAATCTCGATCTGGTTGGCGGGTTGGGCTTCAAAACTCCCACCGAGCTCCCGTTCTATGCCGCTTCGCTGATTCTTTCCCAATAGTTTTGCTGGCCACCAATTTTCAAGAACAAACTCAAGACTTGGGTTGGTCTGAAAATCGGCGACCCCAAAAATGTCATGGTTGATCCGTTGATCCATCATTTTCCCATCATTTTTCCCTGAAAAATCGTCCCTTCTATGGCCATTCCTATGTTTTGGTCGACGCCTAGGAACTCAGCTGGGATTTTTCTTGGGCCCATCAGTGATCGACAGCAGCTTCCAAGCCCTGATGGCCCTCGCGGACGCGGATGTTGGGATTGGATCCTTAAAGATCCCCCTGTCCATCAAGAGGTGTGGCTTGGGGCCCGGTTGAAGGTTTACCAGCTTTACCCGGCCTGGTAAACGTTAACAAAAAAACTATGGAAAGATCCACCATGCGATTCATGGGAAAATCAACTATTTCGACTGGGCCATGGCTTCAATAGCTATGTTGGTTGATAGGAGGTTTATCTGATATCTGGGTGCTTGGGGACTATTACTATCTATTACGGATAACGGGATAATATCTATAACTATGAATAGCAAGCAGTAGAATTTGGGATAGTGGTATATTTGGGATAGTGGTAGAATTTGGGATACTATGATAACTAGTACTATCAGTATATTTTTTCATGGTTCATGTTGGTTTCGAATTTTGTGGTGATTTCTGAAGCGGTTTTTGTGATGAAATTCATGATTTACAACCGCGGATTTGGGTCAAGTCCTTTCAAGTGGGACTGGACACCCGTACGGCCGGCTGGTCAAGATATCAAACCATTCACTTTTGGAGGTCTTCACCATTGTTCACCCATATTTCTATAGAAGTCTATATAGATATGTCCTATATTTGGAGGTGTTCACCCATAATTCTTGATCCACAATTATTCACAGGATATTTGACCCATGTCAATATGTCAAAGACTGGCGAAGCGATCGACGATTTCTGGAGCCAGTTCGTGTTGAGGATACTGCAGCCTCATCCATGTACCAATTTCATCCAATTTCCACATCAACCCATAGATTGAGGATCATTGAGGAATGGGAACCAAACTACAATCCATACTTGGTAAGTGCATTTTGGATATTTATTTCTTTTTTCACCCTCGGGTGATGCCAACTCGTTCAATCGGAAAGGCTGCAGCCCACGGGCCGACCATACTCCATTGGAGTTTGGTCCCATTTCCAGCTCCTGGACTGGACGGAGCATTCCACAGTCTTCAGGCAGACGGTGGCATACAGTGATTCAGATTGATGCAGCCTCAGCACAATTGATCAAATATGAGGTGATACAGAATTGATATGTTCATATTGTTCATATTGATGTGACATGATCTGACACTATTTTGTGTCTTTTGGTTTGAATTTCGAATTTTTCCTCCGGACCTTGTGAAAAATGGGTGAAGAGAGAAACCTGAAATGATGATGGGTCAATACCTATAGATACATTTTTAGTGGGATGAACATCCATTTACCAGCTATTTTGGGGTTCACTAGGTACCAGGGTTTTGACCCATCCCCAAATGATGATGAACCGGCAGGTCTTCTCTTCATTCCATATGAAATAACAACACGGTGATGAACCTGATGAACCATTGGTGAATTTACCCTCTGGTTATGACTAACAGTTCGCCATGGTATAGATGGCCCATAGAAATAGATGCTTTACCTATTAATAGCATGGTGATGTTCGAAAATCACCTTTTTTCATGGGAAAATCCACTATTTCTATGGCCATTTTCAATAGCTATGTTCCGGCAGGTCTTGGATGATGAACGACGCTGGCGAAAGCCTGCTGTACTTTGACTCCGTTCACCTGCAGGAAGTGCGGGACGAGCATCTGCAGAAGGCGATTTTTTTTTGTGATGCCCCTGGTGGAGATTAAAATTAGAGAAATATCAGCTATGCCATGATGGAATCTCAATATTAAAATCCTTGGTTCTGATATATGGTGGTTATTTCATGATATTTTAATATTATATTGAGATTAGCTGGTGAAATATCATGAAATATCAGCTAATCTCAATATAATATTAATTTAGCTATGAAATATGAAGTTGTATCCACTGGTTGGTGGTTTGGAACATGAGTTTTATGACTTTCCATTCAGTTGGGAATGTCGTCATCCCAACTGACGAACTCACTCCATCATTTTTCAGAGGGGTGGCGAAAAACCACCAACCAGTCATGAAAATTATTAGAGAAATACAATATAGCTATGATTTTCAATTATTATTGACATATCCTTCTTGTATATACCTCAATATTAGCTATGATGATGCGAGAATCTCTCTTTTTTTGGGGGAAAACCCACCTGGATGATCCATCCCGGAGCCCACAGGTCCTCCAGGCCTCTGGTCGTCTGGGTGCGGAGCAACAGGCGCTGTACTCGACGACGTGGCGACCCATGCCGGCGACGTACGAGGTGACTCGCTGACGCATTTTTCAGCATCATCGTAGGCATGGATCTGGGTAAATTATAACGACCTCACTGGAATCATAGTTAATAAGGGAAATCATCCCAAAATGGCCTTAATTCAGGTGGACATATGGCTCGAACCTTCCCGTGGTCTGTCTGACAGGCTACGTAGCTTGCTGATCGGGCCTCGCAAAATCCCTGGTGCAATGGTTGACTGGTTTCCTTCGGATTGGGAATTACTGGTTAAGGATATGGATATTTCTGGGTGCCACTAATTCAGATCTTGGCGCTTTCATTCAAGGAAAAGCAAATCTGTTGATTGGTGATATCATTCCTACTGATTTCGATGATGTCTGGAATGCCACCCACTATCGACCAACAGGAACATCGTCAGGTGCGGCAATCCATGATTTTCTGGTGTGGGATGATTTTCAACCCATGAATCAAGTGAAGTTACTTTGGGACATCAAGCAAACCAGACCACCTCAGGGTCTTTTTTGGTGTCTCAATTGTGCAACGGCTGATTTGTTGAACGACAAGTGGGACTTTGCATGCAACAGTGACACAGTGATCATCCCTATTTCAGAAAAGCACGAGAAAGAAATGAGAATCCTCTCTCTTTTTGGAGGGGGTTATGGAGGTTGGACGTATGCTGCCCATGTCCTTGCCAAGCTTGGAGTGCCATGCCAAGTTGTTGCAGTTGAATCGAACTTGAAAGCTTGCCTCAATTATTCCATCAACCATGTGGTCCCTATCATTAATGGTTATGAAAGGGTGCCTGAGGGCTTGCTGGACAATCTGAAAAAGGGCTGTGTGATCCACGGGAATGCAGTATCCTCTTTATGGGTACCTGCAGTTGCGAAATGGAGCCCGAACATCATTACCATCAGCTCACCGTGTCCTCCCTGGTCCTTGGCAGGGATTGGTAAAGGCATGAATTGCGCAGATGGTTTGCTGTTGCCAGAATCTCTTTTCCAAGCCAGATGGATGCAGCCAGATTACATTTGCATTGAGCAAGTTGCAGGTTTCCAACACCATCACCATAAGAGATTCTTGATGAAAACAATTGCAATGATTGGATATGCCGTCATTTGGTCCTCAGTAGTTGACCTTGCACACGTTGGGCCTGTTTCCAGAACCAGGTGGCTTGCAATTTTGAAGAAAGTGTCCAATCAAAGCCTGTTGGACAAACCGTCCTTTTGCATTTCACACATTGAGAGACGCACGCCTAGGACCTTTGATTCCATTCTGCCGACTGATGAAACACATGATCCACAACTCATGATCACACCTGAAATGAAGAAAGTGGCGGACCAACCACAATACTTGCCAAACAACAAAAGATTGAAAACAGGAGAAGCCCCTTTTGCTGCTAGGGTTTACACTGCAGATGACAGAATTCCTGTGATCATGGCATCGTACGGTTCCCAACATCTCTTCCCACATGATGCGATGGCGTCCAAAGGATGTCTTGCCCATTTCTTTGCTGATCATGATGGTGCACGTCTCCTACATCCTTGTGAAGTTGCATTTTTGCATGGGGTTACGGACCAAGTTTTTACCTTTTCCAAATTTGCTGACTCATGGCATATCCTGGGGAATCAGATTGCCACTGCACATGCACTCATGGTTTTGACGCAAGCCATAGGCACCTATCCTCATTTTGCCTCTTTCTGCAGTATGGATCAGGTTTTCCGATGCTGGCAAGAATCAAGACTCACGACATCCAACACAGTGCGTTTGAGTGGAACCACAGGCATGCTTGCGAAATTCGTTGGCTCGGCATTCGAAATTTCAGATGCCCAACATGGAAGTATTGCTGCACTTTTGCAGTTGAAAGACACCATGCTGCCAACTCAGCATTGGTGGGACTTAGATGGGTTGCACTCGACAGACATTTTGATTAATGCATCCGGCCCAGTACCTTTGCCAGATGATGATGGTGCATCCGCAATCTCCATCCCATGTACAGAGCAGGACAGTGACACGTGTGACATCTCAGCCACTCTCCCGTTTGCAGTGACAACCAAAGTGCTCATCAATGGAAGAGAATGGACTCAACATGTTTGGGTCTCAACAGATGTTCCAACGTCTGAGCTTGCCATGCTCTGGAATGGAGGGTTTGAAGCTGAAAACAAAGATGACTCTCTTCACTTGACAATTTCTGACAAGCAGATGTCGATTCAGGTTGAGCATTCCCTGTTCGTTTGCATGATTGAAGGCAGAATTACCATTTACCCACATGGAGGGGAAGAAGATTTTTTCAATTGCGCCATTCGAACCATTCAGTGTGATACCTGTTTTGACCAGTTTGGGCCAATTGAGATGGGTTCCAAATTTTTCCAAGACATGCTGATTACTCTTTCTCCTCAAAGACATGGCCTGATCAAACTCGACCCACTGATGGTTCTTGCTGCCTTTCAAAATGCCGTATACTATTTTCATTATGACCAACAACATGATGTGTGGACATGCCACGTGCAGGGAGATGATTTCTCACGCAAATGGGTGGGTTTTGCAATTGCCAATGCCATTGCTCCGGAAACACTCAAAGAAATGGGACGCACCGTCACTGTTTTGAAGAATCAGGAATGCCTCATTGCATTTCAGCCCTGTGAAGCCTTTGCAGCCGTGCCACCCAATGTCATGCCCATGTGCCTTGCTGTAGCATTTGCACGTATGATCATGGACTCACTTGCACATGCAGAAGGGATTGCCATTTCACTCAAGTGGGGCAACAGAATTCTTTGGACGGGTAAGATTGATCCATCCGTGACATCTGAAATTGTGACAGCTTTGTTGATGCATGCATTGGCACCCGTCACACTGATGAGAGAAGTCAGATTGTTCCACAAAGCCAAGAGGTTTGCATCCGGAGAATTTAACATTTTCAGGGACCAGACCAAAGGTGATGTTCCATTGCTTTTCTTTCTTGGTTTTGAAATGACTGGAGGGGCAGGATCCAACATGAATAAAGGCCACTTCAGACAGCAAATCCGAAACAGTGTGGCTGCATGGTGCCTTGAACTCGGTGTTGAACTTTCCTGGCTTAACGCAAATCTTGAAGCTTTCATCGAAGAAGTGGGTGTCAGAACTCTGGCACCGGTTATCCAACAGCCAGCATGTGCCAAAAGAGATTCACAATTGCACCAACTGTTTGCAAACTCATCCTTCAAACTTCCTGAAACGAAACCAAAGATGAATGTGTCACAGCAGATTGTCAAAGCCAGGTCCAAGAAGAGAATGACCACAGCACCTGATCCGCAAGAGTTCAAACTCAATTGCGAGTTCCTCCTGAAAGAAGATGGAACCCCCACATGTCAGCTGCAAGATTTTCGTGCCAACACAACAGGAGTGTACATAGCCAATGGGCAATCCGCGTTACCATGGCTGCGAGAAAACCAGCAGCTCTCTACTGATGAGTTAGCCATGTTTGTACTCGGACCTTTGCCAATCACAACGACCTTGCAATATGCCGAAGCAGTCCTTCCTGCGGTGAATGGAGGAGGACAACAAGTTTTGTTGCAAGGCATACTGGTCCAGCTAGGGGCTAAAGTGTTGAAAGTCAAAGATTGGGAACAAGTATCCCTTAAGAACAACTCCAGCAGAGTCTCTTCCCTCACTTTCTGGAAATCAGACTGGACTACTGAAGAATGGAATGCAATCATGACCAACACATACCAGTTCGTACGTGATGCCTTTGCAGTTGATGGAGTACACAATGCTTTTGTTAGTTTTTGGGGAAAATCCATGCGTCAAGGAAAACAAATTGCAAGTGTCAAAGATGCCACTAGTGTGCAAATCCATACTGCAATCACGGAAGAGCAGTTCACGCAGGTTCTCAAGCTGACGGGTTTCAACAAGATCTGGGCAGCACCGAAAGCAGAGGATGGAAAGCTGGTTACGGATTACAGAGTCCTGTGGCTTCCATCTTCCCATGACTTGCAAAAAGCAGGAGCAGTCAGTGCCAAAATCAACGGTGTTGCAGGCCTAGTTCGGGGCAAATCTTCCCTGGGCATTCGTGTGAGCTCCAATCAATTTGAAACAGCCTGGAAATTGGTTTACCCTACAGAACAAGCGCCATTGGATGTACCAAACAGGATGACTTTCAAACTAGAGCCACTACCATGTGGATGTAGCCCAGCCATGCTCCAAGAATGGTCCGAACATGTGAAATGGCCATTTCGGCCACTCAGAGCAACAGGACCAAAAAGTTGGCTTGTCTGCGCAGGACAGAAACCACCTGAGGGACCGCTGGCTTTCAATGGCCATCCAGTATTGCCAAGATTTTTGCCACCAAAACAGATCCAAACCACGCAGCCTATCCTTGCAGGTCCCAGGGCATCATATAACAAAACATCCGTGCCATCGTCGAATAACACCACCAATGCATCTGCATCCGATCCTTGGATGCAGTATAGACAAATGCAAGGGTTGAACAGTGTCAGCCCCCAGACAAATCAGAATCACCAAGGAGTTACCGAACAGCGATTTGCACAACAGGATGCCAAAGTTGCAGAACTTGAGAACAAGATCGTAGCAATTCAAGCTGCTCAAACGCAACAGTCAGGTCAGATCCAGCACTTGCAGCAGGACCTAGTACAGACGGAGCAGAAGATTTCGGAAGCAGTTCAACAGTCCATGATTGGTGTCAAAAATGATCTTACGAAGTCTTTCTCCGATGCATTGCTTCTGCAGTCCAAGCAGTTTGAAAGCAATTTCTTGGATCTCAAAAATGCGCTGATGCAGACCAAGCGAAAGACCCCATCTGCAGACGCAAATGATATGGAACCATGACTAAAAGTGAGCCATCAAGCCGTAATTAATGCACTTTTTTGCCAGCTTGGGGTGACGTTTGCATTGCTTAGATGCGCATTTTGCCACTATTGCCTGTTCCGCAATAAATATCCCTATGCCAGCTGGCCAATCCAGCATAAGCCAACCAGGTCTAAGGAGATCTGTTGTTACATTGTGGTACGAAGTTGCCTTCTCATGCGGGTTAGTCATGTGGGGAAACATTACATGACAACACGAGATGGATGCCATTATGCCAGAGCAGATAGTTTCCAGCTTGTGCCTTTTGTCTGCAGCACTCCCCTTTCTGTACAGATTTTTCATCAAAAAGCACCCCTTTTGGGGCAAGCCATTCGATTTGGTGAAGCTGACCACCCAGGACCCTCCAATAAAAATACTTGCTTGCTTAACGTAGTGGTTGCAAATCCCACCAGTGTCGCGAATAAACAGGAAACTTTTGAAAAACTGATCCAACAGGAAAATGTCCAAATCTTGTGCCTTGCAGAAACCTCTGCAACAAAAGATGTTCAAAAAACATGCCAGAGATCCCTAATCCCCCTTCAACTGAAAAGTTTTTGGTCACAGCCAGTGCCACCGCAACGTACATGTTTGAATGAAGAAAATAGCATCCGGGGAAGAGCAGGGGGGTGTGCGATCATCTCTGCAACAGGTATGAGGTACTGTAGAAATCCCATGCCACCTGATTGGCAATCAACTACCAGAGCTCTGCATACTGTTGCTAATTTTGGCAATTCACATTTCCAAATCGTAACCATCTATAGTCTCCCCCAAAGTCACCCTGATGCAAAAGACTTCCTCAACACGCTGCTACAAATGGTGCTCAAACAAGTTTTGATGGTACCCTTGCCATACGTAATTTGTGGTGACTTCAATATGGAACTGCACGACTTGCCAGTTTGGTCAGGATTTGCCCAAAGAGGATGTCAAGATTTAATCCAAATTCACCAAAATAAATATGGTGCACCAATGCCTCCTACGTGCGTGGGAGCGACCCGACCTGATAATGCCATTTTGTCACAACAATTGGTTCCTCTGGTAGGAGTGATTAGAGTATTAGATGACACATGGTTTGCCACACATGCTCCTGTGCTTTTTTCACTTCAGTTGCCCAAACCTGACGTTTACCGTTGCAAGCTCAACATGCCATCCACCTGGGTGGAGCTAGGTTTGGAAAAGGATCACTTGCGACGGGCATACCAGGAATTAGGCCACCAGCTGCCCTAACCCTCTTCTCTGGAGGAATGGGGGCAATACCATGAAGCCATTGTTGATCATGGTGTTCGGACTTTGCACCACCAAAATTCCTCTGGCCCAACACACCTGAAAAAGAAGTATCGCGGGCGTTGCATGCCTAGGACCCCAAAAAAGATGCCGGTTTTCAGTCCTGTCAAGAATGCCAGAAGTGGTGAATTTAGCCCGAATTTTGAAATCCTCACAGTGGCAACCAAAAGAAAGATCACGCAAGTCAGACGCATCCAGTCACTACATCGAAGACTTGTTCATTTTGACAAGCAGGGCCAAAAGAATGATCAAACGATTCCTGGACTTCATCAGGAGTGGAATAAGATTCTTGCGTGCACTTGCTTTGGGATTCCCTTCCATAAGTGGATTGTTTCCTTGCCAGAATTCCGATGGGTACAATGGCCACTACCCACAAGTGACTGGATTTTCGCCCTTTCTCAGATCGTTCAGCATGAGGTCACCATTGCAGTTGCCAACGATCATGCCTTACTCAAAAAGAAATTGCAGTTTGCCAGAACATGTGACAGGCGCTTTCATGGCTCAACCGCAGCCTTCCAGGCGATCAAAGAAAAACCAGCGCTACCAATCACAGAAATTGCAATTCCTCATGAATGTGCATGTGACCTGCAGTGGTTCATCGCAGAAAACAAAGTACAGTGCACTTGTGAGAACCCTGAGCTGTTTGATACCATGTCCCCCGCAGTTGTGAATGATCAACAGGGGTGGATTACATGCATGACTGAGAAATTTTTCGAAGTCACATTCCACACCCTCCCTGAAAATAGAGAGAATACCGCAATTGTGAAACAATCCACCTATGTCGTCGAACCCCATAGGGTAGCAGAACAATTGTGTCAATATTGGTTGCCCTTATGGCAAAACCAGCATGATATGACTTCGGATGCACCTTGGGACGATTTCCAACAACTGCTTGACTTACTGCCCACACCGCCAGAAGGGTTTGAGATCACTGACACTACCGAAGATTGGATGCAAGCAATCAGGAAGCTCAATGCTAAGTCATCCCGAGGTTTTGATGCAGTATCAGCGCAGGAACTTAAACTGATGCCAGAGCAGGTGATCCATGCCCTGCGTTTAGTTTGCCAAAACTATGAAAATGAGTTTCCTGAATGGTTCATGGCAGCACGCGTTTGCCCCCTCAACAAGACTGACCATGTACCTAGGGCTAATCAAAGTAGACCCATTTGCATCTTAAGCCAAATATACCGACTTCAAGCCTCCGTGAGGTGTGCACAAATTTTGCGGTTTTGGCACTCCTGGTTTCCCCCGGAAATCACTGGCATGCTACCATCCAGAGGGTCCTTTGATGCTGCGTATGGAGTTCAAGCCATGATTGAGCAATGTAGATATACAAGCACTGATGCCGCGGGCCTTACGCTTGACATCATGAAGTGTTTCAATTGTATCAGGCATCAAGCCGGTAGGCGTTTGTTAATTGCCTTGGGAGTCCCTAGAGAAGTTGTGCATCAATGGTTTGAATCTGTTCAAAAGTTGGGAAGATACTGGCAGATAGCAGGAGAGACTTTCGGACCACATACTGCAACCTGCGGTTTTGCTGAGGGCGACTCTCACAGTGTTTTGGTCATGTTGGGCGTTGCGCTGCTTTTTGTTGCAGTGGTGAAACAACATGTGCCTCATGCCACCACAGGAGCATATGCAGATAACTGGTCTATTTTCTCACATGACAGTTCACAGGTTGGACCAGCAGCCGCAGCCACAATTAAAGTCACAGATCAATGCGGTCTGACCATTGACTGGAACAAAACCTGGATGTGGAGTACAAGCACAGTTGCAGCCAGAGATGCAGAACGATCCCTGCAGGAACACTTGCCAGATGCGCCCATCACACGCTTGCATAATGCTAGAGACTTAGGACTTGAACTGCAGTACTCAGGTATCCACAAGGTTGGGCACAGACAGGAACGATATGACCGTGCTATGGCCAGATTGCAGAAGTTGATGACCATGCCACATGATCTTTCCACAAAAGAACACTTGGTGCGTGCAAGCATTTTTCCAACTGCCTTCTATGGCGCCGAAATTTTCCCAGTTGCAGAAAACATGCTCAATAAGTTTCGTAGCCACACTGCAGAGGCAATCTTTGGAAAATCACCCAGCATGACACCCTGCTTAGCCTTGCTTTTAACTAAGCCATGTATACTTGACCCTGCGTACTACGTAACCGAACAGGCTCTCCGAGCGGCATCCAAGTGGTTACGTACTCAATCTCATCAAGTGCAAACAGCCTTTTTCACAACTGCGGCCCAATTTCAGAGGGGAACGATGGCAGTTAAAGGACCTGCAGCAGCTTTACAAAGGTATCTTGCGAAGATTTCTTGGCAAATTGACAGCAACGGGTACATTCATGTGGATACGTTCATTAAGCTGCATTTGGTTAGGGATAGTTTCCTAAGAGTAAAACACTTCTTGATACTTGCATGGCAGCAGCAGCTGTTAACCATGCTCTCACAGAGGTACAGCCTGTTCCACATGCCTGACATCTCACGCGTTGACACTTGTGGAGTTTTGAAAACATTTCCTGACGAAAAACGCAGATTTTTGATTCGTGAAATTGCCGGTGCATACCAATTGGAAAGTCAAAAACAACATTGGACACAAAACTCCAGTGGTTTGTGCCAATACTGCCAACAACCAGACAGTCGTAGCCATCGCTTGATTGAATGTGCAGCTTTTGCCGAGGTCCGTATGCCATATTATTCTGCCATTGATGAGATGCAGGTTGAAGGTTTGACCATGGATGAATTTCCGGTTGTACATGTGCACCCTGAAGCACTCTTGCATAGAACCTTACATTTTCAACAAAATCTGCCCGAAGTAGGTGAGGCCTTTTTGGCTTACGCCAAGGAAAGGCAACGTGCCAACATTCCTTTCCACATCTACACGGACGGTAGTTGTATGTTTCCTTCACATCCCTCGACAAGGGTTGCAGCATTTGCGGGAGTGATTGACCTGTGCCATAATGACCAACAAAGACGCTTTCAGGCCATGCAATTCCTCATCAGTGGCAATATGCCTAGCACTCTGCAGACATGTTTTGCAGGAAGAGTGCAAGGTGAACAAACCATCAACAGGGGGGAACTCTCTGCGTTGATATGTGCTGCTAGAATACCCTTTGGCACAATTCACACAGACAGCCAATATGCAGTTAGGCAGTCCATGACAGTAGGTGATGTCTCCACTCATCCGCGTGGTGATTCCAATAATGACCTTTTGCAGCTCCTTAAAAGCACTGAACTGGAATCAAACCGTGTGGTTAAAATCAAGGCGCACAGGAACCTTGCTACCATCATGGACACTTTGGACCTTTATCATGCGTTGGGTAATGCAATAGCTGATGAAACCGCAGGGCACACCTGCAGACACATGCATGAAGCTTGGGTTGACCAGTTGATGCAAATGCACAAGCAACTTGAGATTGAAAGAAAAACGCTCAAACAAGTCTTCTCCTTGCACTTGGCATTAGCTGAGGCGCGTGTGGTTGCTGATAAACAAATGACGAGACAAGAAAATACACAGCTGCACGTACATGATCAGTCACATGGAACGCCAGCACTTCCACTTCTTATAAAGTGGCAGCCCAACATGAAACAAGACCTGGTTTTTCCTGATTCAATAGATGATTGGTGTCACTATTTTTCTTGGGGGGATGCGCTTGCTTTGCAGATGTTTCAGTGGATACAGACGCTTGAGTGGCCAACAGAACCTCAGGGACCTTTGAAGACGGAAGTAGGAGTTTCGTGGCTTGAACTTGCCATTAGTTTTTCTATGCACGTTCAACGTGCTTTGCCGGTGCTTAGAGAAAATCATGCAGGACAGGTACGTCTTCTCATGATCGAAGACGCACAGGACTGTGAGCATCATGCAGTCACATTGGCAGACCAAGCAGCCACAATGCAAAAAATGGTAGCACAATTTTGGGGTTGGATGCCAATCAACGCAACACCAGATTGCAAAAAAGGACTCAACTCCAGCTTGTACGCACAAGGTTTTGGCCAATCCACATCGGGAGCTTCACCCAGACCGAGATTCTCTCATCAAAAGGAAGTTTTACAGTTTCTTCATGGTTTACTGCATGGAAAATCAAACTATGGGATTCCTTTCACTCCAACTTGGTGTCAGCGTAGAAACCGAGATTTGAGTGACTATGACTGGCTACACATTTGCAAGCAGCTGAAAGAACATCGAAGGGCATGGAAAAAGAATGATCCTGCGAAGCGGGAATGTGCACGCAGTTAGGGTTACGCCACTCAAACGAGTGGACACGTCATGTGACAAAAGAGTTCGTCCTTCGCTTCTGCTGGGGACGGGCTCTCTCTTTGGAAGGACAACGGCCTTAATTCAGGTTAGTGAAATATTATAATTTACCCAGATGGATGAATGATATGCAATTGAATTGATAAGAATCAGCCTACTGATCAATGATGATATTAGAATACATTAGAATTATCATATCATATGGACATGATATGTATTATTCATAACAACAATCAATAATGATTAAGATTATTGATATGATTGACATGATTGACATGATAGGAAAACCATCAAGAACGAAAATCACATCAAGATCATCAAGATCATCAAGAATCCACATCCATCATCCATCATCAATATTTTTCGATCATCAATTTCATCATGATCAGTTGAAGAATGTTGAAGATGAACATTACCATCATTACGTGGCCATTTCAGGTTCCTAAATTGGAGGTACCTACCATATATAAGGTCTATGTAAGGCCTTAATTTCAGGGGATATCCCCAGAAAATATGGCCAGAAATATGGTACTAACGTACCTCCATTTTAGGATCCTGGAATGACCATTGATCATTACGTGGCCATTTTTTCAATGCTTTGAGGTTCCAACATCCACATCCAAAGATGGCTGGTTGGTCCTTGGCAGAGCTGATGATATCAGGACAACATGTCTCGATGCCAGCCATGGAAATTCCATGGACCATGGATATCGCTCACGATCTGAAAATGGTGATTTTCCATATGTTAAAGTGTTAGGTCACCAGAGGCATCCAGAGGCTATGGGAATTCAAACATCTCTTTCTTGGAAGAAAGATGATTTGGAGGAACGTTCCCCATATGTCAGGACCTCGGGATTGAAAGAAGCTGGCTGTCATTGCGTAGCACATGGAACTTCCAAGCAATGTGTGGACTACAGCAATGAATCCGTCAGCTTCTCAGTAACTTTCGAGTGAGCAATGAATAATTCTGTGCTGTGGCACTGAGATCTTTTTGGGATTGTAAATCATTGATGTTTTCAAGACTTCCAAGGTGACAAATTGACAAAGGTCCAGCTAGACAGCTATTTTATGAGGTCCTGATGTTCCCGTCACTTGAAAACTCCAAGGCTTTGGAAGCAATTCTACAGAAATTTCCAGTGGCGGTTTTCGTGGGTGGATTGTTTCAAGATGAGAAAACCACCAGCAGAGCGCACAGCGAAGATGTGGACGTTCTCGTTCTGGCGCTTCACCTTTGCCGCGCCTTGCTTCCCAAGATTTGATTATCCGAAGATTTGACTAAACGGACAGAAAACGAATGAAAACCACATACTGTAGGTATAGTTTCAAGATGACTGTTGTATTGTGTTCATCTTCTGTCCATTTTGATCATTTTGGCATCTCCGGTTGTCAAAATTAGCGGTCTGTGGGTTGTTCAGGTGCTGCTACTCGAGTGGCCCGTGGTGCATCCTCACCACAGATCCTGTTGGTGACACATCGCGAGAACAAGTCGAAGCCAATCGAGCCCGTCCATAAGGGTCTTTGGGGCTTCGCAAGGACTGTGCGTTTGGAGGACAGCGGTTATGTGTAGCCACTGCTGATTGCTCAATCTGTGAGACTTGCAGACATGGACAGCCTCCAAACCCATGACGGATCCATGGTGCTGCTAGAAAAATGGTGCTCCATGGATCCCATCAATATACCCCATTATACCCCCAACCAATGTTAGCTTGCATTAATCTACCAGCACCAGCCGGATCCGGAAAATGGGAAATGGATTCCGGATTTGGATTACATTTCGGATGTTTTTCCCAGCCGTGCCATGGACTTTTGAAGGACTCAAATCTGAAGATCACTTGCCTCGATGCCGATGAAGCAACCGATGTCGCCCAAGCTGTTGAAGCTGGGCTTGCAGCATTGGATACGCACCAAGAAGAGGAGAGAAATGAGCCATGGTCAATACTCACTATATGGATCTATATGGTTGATGGTCATCCCATCCATAATAAGGATCCAAAAATAATGGTTATTATAAATCCCGAGTGGAACCATTGGATGACTAGCCCCTATTAATGGTTATTAACCATGAGTATTGACCA
>Ga0126342_10009065_pt1 | contig 17824 bp, 13 predicted proteins | sample Cyp1metagenome_FD_92528 | JGI IMG/M metagenome (GOLD analysis project Ga0126342, IMG submission 92528) | Coral microbial communities from Lord Howe Island, Old Settlement Bay, Australia - Cyphastrea 1 metagenome | ecosystem: Host-associated > Invertebrates > Cnidaria > Coral ... | reverse complement strand
TGTTGCAAACATTTTTTGACGACTCCTGCAAATACCAGCATTTTGTCTCTTAGCCTCAAAAATCAGAATTTCAAATTCGTCACCCTTACAAGGGCGCCGAGTCAACCGGTTGCCTTGTTTTCCAATGTGTTGCATACAGGAAGACAAAATACATCAAATGCAAATACATGAACATAGCATCCAAAATACCATATATATATATATATGATATATGATATAGATAGAAAATTACAATATCATTGACCAAATACATCCAAACACCAGATATGATATCAGAATACAGATATCTCGTCCTTGGATTCCTTGGATCCATCGATTTTCTCAATCGCTGCTCCCCAAAGTCTCGCCTCGCACAGGTCCGGCCAGGGACTTTCCTTGGCCACCCTAGGCCATTCTCCCTTCACCGCCTGGCGTACGATGGGATCACCGCCTGGTGTTTTTTGGTTTACCTTACGGGAAAGTGGTGGATTTTTATATGGCGAACTGGTTTTTGATATAGTCACAAGGTCAATAGATGATTTGTTCAATCATGATCTAGTCAATAGGTCATCCGATAACATCAATATATGATTTGTTCCATTGTTTTGAATATGATGTTATGGGATGTGAAGAATTAGCAATTAGATGAGAAGGTGCCCCATCTCTGTCGAGACTTTGGATTGCTGAGATCCAACCGCCCATTCTTGCAGGTTCTAGTCCCATGTTTGGTGCTTCAACCCGCCCATTTTGTCCAGTTTTGGCGCTGAAAGCGACATTTGGAGTGGTCGCTCCATCCCTCCATGTGTGTTGCGTCTGAAAAGATATGCCAAAATATCATAGTCATCATTGGTGGTATACCTACCCCTCTAAAAAATATGAAAGTCAGATTGGATCATCATCCCAACTATTCGGGAAAATAAAAAATGTTCCAAACCACCAACCAGTCATACTGTCCTATCAAAATTGCCATTGTATGGAGTATGAAGATCCTCCATTTTCAGAGACGCCCTTAAACCTGATTCAATGTCACGGTATCTAAACTCCGCATCGATTGCTTCCGAAAAAAAAGATGCAATCAAAAAAAAAATTGGGTTGGTTATCCCATGTTATTAATGTTATACCACATTTTGGACAAACCCATGGCATCTTATCCGTTCTTCATTGGCCATGGGGCCTCCACACGCGCAGAGGCAGCAGCCAGCTGTTTCTCCATGTCCCCAATGATACTTTGCAGGTCCTGGCGCGCTTGGCGCACCATGACGGGCCATGGGTCGATAGCGAAAAGAAGACCTCACCGAAGTTGCCAAAAATGGCCGTGGTAATTACCCTCTGGTGAACTAACATAGCTATGGAAAATCACCATTTTTAATGGGAAAATCCACTATAAATGGTCATTTTCAATAGCTATCTTAAATTACCAGAGGGTATGTTGAAAGCGAAATTTTGGGGTCTGATCACAGACGGTCTGATCCATTTTTTTGCGGGGTTACTTGATCAATCATCGGATTCAAGTAAAAAGAAGGAACATGCTGCGTTAAACAACCAAAAGAGATCAAACGTCCGTGGATTTGGCGCTGCTTCGCTTGACGAAAATTCATTGGGACCGTTTCATCCGTTTCATCTCACAAGGTGGATAAAACATCTCATGTCAACCAGGTACTCCCTAAAGAGTGAACAGCCTAGGGGTTTATCCAGGGTTGACAATAAACCAGTAATTTCCAAAAACATCCTCTCCATCTTTGGCTTTATGAAAAAAGTTGGAGGTGCCCATCTTCCCGTCTCTTGGAGTTGGATGCATATGCCTTAACTTGTTGCACCCCCCCAACCAGGACAAAAACACGTATGATACACATATGACATAGATATTCACTAATCTAAATTACCGGTCCAACCGTCTAACCCCCTCCTCCCAGCGGAAAGCCATTGAAAAAATTGGGGTGGCGACACAACCATTATATTCCCATGAAAAATCACCATTGCTTCGTTGTATCCTCATTTTTGTTGCAAAAAAAACACCATTCTTTGGTTCAACCCTTGTTTATCCCACTAATTCCCATGAAATCCCCCATTCAATCCCCATCTTTGTTAGTAAAAAATCCCCAACTAAACCAACTTTCCCATGGAAATCATCATTCAATCAATTAAAAATCACCATTTTTCGAGACGGTGAAGCACTTTTTCATTGGTCAAATCCCAAGATTTCTTGCTAACCATGAAAAATCCCTATAAAGTCACTCTATAATCACAACATTCCTCTCATTCATCCTGAAATCCCCATGAAATCCCCCATTCATCACCGTCACAAATCACCATGAAATGTCCTTCCCTTTCATCACCAGTAATCCTCCTATCTGCTGAAAACGGCTCGGTTGCTGAAATCCCCAGTCTTAGTTATATCATGTTATATCTGGTTGGTGGTTGAGCCACCCCTCTGAAAAATATGACTTCGTCAGTTGGGATTATATATTATTCCCAATATGATGGGAAATTCATAAAACCCCATGGTTCCAGTCACCACCAACCAGATATCCCCAACATCCAATCCATATAAATCCCCATAAATCCCCATAAATCCCCATAAATCCCCCATTTCTTCCCCAAAAAAACCACGGCTGCGTCGCCCGGGACGTCCTGTTCCTCCGCTTCCTGCAGCGTCAGCACCACGCTCTTCGCGGCGCTGGAGGCACCGGGCGAGGCGCCGGGGGAAGAGGCGCTGGGCGAGGCGCTGACGCCTTGGGAAATTCCATGGGAAATCCATGGGAAAATCATGGAATCTCCCCAAACCATGGAAAAAATGGAGGTTTACAGCTGGGAACATCTTTTTTGAAAATATAGAAACGAAATTTGAAGTTATTTTTGACATACAGTTTTTTTGGAAATAGATTGGTTAAACCCCTATACATATATGATTTACCATTATATATATAACCCGAGTTGCATTACTTATAACCAACTTCGCTGACTATGGGGCTCCATGATCTCAGTCAACCCCAAAAAAGATAAGTATTAAATAAAAATATGATTCAAACAATAGTGATTAATGATCCGTCCATATTTTTGGAGGGGTGCTATGGGGTGTTATAAATGTAAAATAATCATCTCAATCTAAAAGTGTCTGCGTTGTTTGTTTACTCTTTTCTAGGAGGTCCTACACATGCACATTGGAAAGAAGAGATGTTGACAGAAAAACGACTTGGGATATAGATATACAGTATATACTGTATAGTATATACACATTTAGGTATAGAAATATCACAACTGCGATATCCCAGGCCTCAATTGGGAAACCTGTCCATCGGAGTTGAGTTATGGCCGTGGATTAACCGTTGGCCAATGACTCAGTGGAGGGAAAATAACGTCTGATATCATTCAGAGGATTACAGGCCCCACGCGCACGCGCAACCGCAATCCGTCCGAATTTTCCATGTGGACGCGACGCCCAGGGCTTTCCGACCCTGTCATCGAAAATCACCAGATCGCTCGGCGACCTGTTCATGGGGTCCATCCCAAGTAGAAGGACCCCAGACATCGCACTGTACCGCTGTACCACACCCGAAGGGGTCGATTTCAGGTGGTCGAGCCACCAGCTTTCTTCGGCACCTGAGCCATGGGGGATCAGCAGCAAAGGTGACTGGAAATACTGTGGATGGGCCAGCGAAATCCTGCACCACCTTGGATGGTTGAAACTCTATAATGGGATAAACCACCTATCAACTGGTGCAGGATTTCTTCCATCCATTGTATCAATGGAACTATATTGGAAGCATCTGAGCCATGAATACCCCTATCCCATCTCATTCTACTGGTCGCTTAATAAATATTCCTATTATGTTTTATAATTTATAATTGATTGAATTATAATAATCCACAATCAACCTGTCAGTATAAAGCAACATCTTCGGACTGGCAGCCCTTCCCCAAGCACAGTCCCCTTCGGCGGGTCACACCGTGTCACACCACGATCTCCGGCTTGCCCGCAATGCAGGACAAGTCCATGCAGTATCCTGGATGGCACAGCAACCCTGCCGGGCCATCGACGGCGCCAACAAAAACGCGACACTTAGATGTTTTGAGACACTTATACGTAGTCTTTGTTCTCAACAAACGAGTTGTTTCTTGCAAAAAAAACGCGCTGAGTCTTGAAAAAAAACTCAACAAAGACAAAAAAAAACATCGAGTTGGGCTGTACCTCCCATTTACCCTCTGGTAAACTAACATAGCTATTGAAAATGGCCATTTATAGTTGATTTACTTCTAACAAATTGTGATTTTCTATAGCAAACTGTTAGTTTACCAGAGGGTATATCATATGTATATATATATATTATTCTTGAAAGAAACTATACCCTTTGGTTATTTAACATATCCATGGAAAATCACTATTTGTAATAGGTAAACCCAGGTAAACCATCTATTTCTATGGGCCATCTATACCATGGCTATGTTAGTCATAACCATCTCCCAACCATCGCCCAAGGGACGTGTGCAAAGATCGCCGAGGGACGAGGGCCTTGGGCGTCCGGCAGGTAGCTTCCCAGGTGAGTGCCACAGGAGGAGTAGACGAAGCCGTCCTGGCAGAAATTTTCAAGGTGTTGATATGTGTTTTCTTTGTATCTACATATAGATCTCTACATATATATCTACATATATATCTACATATATGGATATATATATATATATATACATATATATCTATATATCATACATATATGGATATGTATCATATATATATATATGGAATTATATATATATCATATACATGATTAAATTGTATATGGAATGGGACTTCCCGGGAATCGCGGGATTGGATAAGCATTGGAGATATGGCTGGTATGTGCCCCAGTCGTCACCATGGTCGTTCATGACGACTGGATGATTTGGGGTACCCCCCGTTTTAGGAAACCTCCATATATGGATAATACATATGTAAAAATAAAGTTTAACTACATCTAACAATAGCTATATCAACTATATATATAGATATATATATATATATCTACACATACACGTTGATACTCTATCTACAAATATATATATATGTAACGATGTTGCTTTAGATACATGTTGATACTCACTCTATCTATAAATATATATATATAATATAAAGATGTGTGAAGCTGACATATCGTAATTTCATAGATGGATCCACTGAGAATGGTGCTTCATATCCATATATATATATAGTGGTTTCCTAAAATGCTGGTAGCCCAACAAATGTCCGAAATTGTTTATTTTCAATGGGAAAACCAATGGTTTGGAGTACCCATATATTAGGAAACCTCCATATATATATATATACATACAGCGCACCTCTAGTAAACTAACATAGCTATTGAAAATGGTGATTCATGGTTGATTTACCTATGAAAAATTGTGATTTTCCATATTGATGTTAGTTTACCAGATGATAATTATGATCATTAGATGATTATGGTCATAGATGATATTCATAGATATGATCATTCTCCAATTAGATGCCCCAAAAAAAAAGATGCCGACGTCCTTGTCAACGGTCACATGCTCGGAGAAGACCTCCTCCTGCCAATAAGCGGATTTTTCCATGGCGAAACGGAAATCCCCCGAACGAAACGGCGGAAAATCATCGATAAATGGAAGTTTGCAGTTGGGAAAATCATCTATAAATGCGTGATTCATCCATCCCAAATGGGAAAAAACTGATAAATGGCAACCCCGAAGAGGACAAATAAGAAGTAAAATTCGAAACCATTTTTGTTGGTAAATTACGTGTCTATCTTTTTAGGGGTTACGATAGCTATGGTGAAGATTGCCCATTTATAGATTATTCACCTATTGAGAATGGTAAGTGATTATACAACATCGTCCCTGAAAATTGCCAATTTGAGTAGAAAGGAATCGCGCAACCCCGGACTTATGGCAGGGTCATTATATTAGTTGGGAAAATTGAGAAGAGTAAAATGCAAACTTGATATGTGATTTCTAGATTTATTTGCTGCAAAAATTGGTATGAGACTGAGTTGCTGGTTGAATGTGTAGGTATGCAAAGTTAAATTGATGTGTGTGTGGGTGGCAAAAAAATGCTCAACATACGGGACATGAACCAGCAAGGGTTCAGGATCTGAGCGTCAACAATCCGGATGCTGGCCAAAAAGATGGAATTTCCTATGGAAACTAAGCAACTGGATGTATAAAAGCCACAGCTGATTCCTGGGATGATCCTCCACAGTTTGATTGGTGGAATGGCGTTTTGCTGAGCCATGTCCACATCCAATTCCAATTTCCAATTTCCAATTCCCATATTTCTATTTGGTAATATACCTACTATTGTTATGGAGGTATATAATATGGGGGATTGAAACAAATCCCCATGTACATCACTATTTGGTAATCCATACACATATTACTAGTTGGTACCAATTCCATGTACATCCGATTGAGTACCCATATTTGATTTGTTTCAATCCCCATGCTGGATAAACCATGATCAACCCCCCCACTTTTTCGGTGCTTCAACCCCATCAAATACCATCTTTGCTGGTCAAATCTCTCTAGCAAACTAACATAGCGAGGATGACCCATCTAGTTCGCTGATTTACCTATGAAAAGATGGTGATTTTCCAGTTCACTGTTAGTTTGCCAGAGGTAGCCACCATTTTTGGTCAAAACCCCGGCAGTTTTGGTGCTGAAAGCCCGCCTTGCGGAAGGAGGGCCAGCCGTGTTCCTTGGTGTCTGCTTCAAAGTCCGCCAGACTCCTCACGACGTGTTTTTTTGACCGGCACAAAAGAATCATCTATGGGATATGATAATACACGAATTGATGGATAATTCTATGGATAATTCTAAAGATTTATTAATGGATAAATTGATAATTATAATTCAATGGATAATTCTATACTAATACAACTGACTAATGGATAATTCTATGGATTTTTGGGATATGTTTGATGGGTATGTAATGGTACATGGTGGATACATATACATTGGCCCAACTCTCCGTGGAAGGGGCCCCCCTATGCCTCAAGGCACGGTCACAAAACCTGCACCAACCATCATCCAATGTTATGGAATGTTAGTGGATAATTCATGGATAACTATTGGATACCTTCTGGTAATGACCAACATTTAACAGTTTGCTATTGAAAATGGCCCATAGAAATAGTTGATTTTCCCATTACAAATGGTGATTTTCCCATGAGTTTTTTGTACGTTTACCTGAGGGACACATCATGGAACACCAATGGGATAACTCCTGGATGTCAACATATCACCTTTCGGTCATCCGCTTCGGGGAAAATCACCGACCCTCTGGGTAAACATACAAGAAACTGATGGGAAAATCACCATGTTTAATGGGAAAATCAACTATTTCTATGGGCCATTTTCAGTAGCAAACTGTTAGTTTACCAGAGGGTATAAGTGAGGGAGTTTCCATCAAACCACGTTTGGCGACTAGAGGGGCAACAAGAACGTTCCGGTCCCTTGGTCGCACGTGACTTCGAGCTCCGGTCATCAGACATGGCAATGGAAAATCCCCCACTCACAATTTTTTGATCGTCCCATTCAAACCTGAATTTCGTTCATGGATTTCCCACCTAGCCTAACTCCAATATTATTCACTACAGCAGTATCCCCTAATTTTTCCATGTATCTATATATATATATATACATATCCCATGATTGCTGGTGAAATCCCTCACTATTTACTGATGGATAAATTATCCAAGAATATGGATCCACTATATTGAATTATCATAAATTATCCAAGTTATTCTGAAAATTAACCTCCATATAACAAAAACCCGTATAACCTCCATATATAAATTATCCATTATATAATTATATATAAAAAAAAGTCACCTAAAAAGTCACCTCCATAGGTCACCTCCATGGATTTTCTCGGGGATCCATAGGAAAGCTCCATTGACCCAGTCGTGCCACCTGTTCACCGGCGCTTTGAACAACGGCACTCCACAGGTGGAATCCTCAGCGCGCGGCTGGTGGAATCGGCAAAAGGATCAAAAGGTGTGGATTTTTGCAGCAAAAGAGCTTGGATTTCGAACTTTTCATGAGGATTCAAGCAGGAAGAATTTGGAGTCAATCATCAAAGACAGGGGTTTCAGATGGTTTCAGCAACCAAAATGTTGCGCACATATCTTTTGAGCATAATTGGGATCTGACCACAGAGTCGGATTGGAGGCTCCGATGCTGGGCCCTGTTTATTGGATCAGCTGCTGACCATCGAATTTCCTGGTGAAATCTCAACCGTTCCCATGATTTGTCGCCGTCGGCCGTCGGTCAAATCAGCAAGTCGCCCCAGTTTTGTTGATGAAAACCCTATTTCACTTGCTGAAAAAGATCTGTTTTTTGATGGGGATAATTTGATGATAACCTATATCACTTTTGGCACTTAAAATCCCGCCATCCCAACACAAAATTTCATAAATCCCAACACAACAACACAAAACCCGCAGCCGAGACGCGTAGAAAGTGGTCACGCCGGGCTGAAGGTGCTTGAAGAGTGCAATGTCTGGTGCCTAGGCTGTGGTAAACTACCCCTGGATAACGCGAGGAAGAACAATCCCTGGTTTAATAATATTGTAATCTAGAAATATATTCAGTTAATAATATGGTAATCCCTGGTTTAATAATATGGTAATATGGTAATATGGTACTAATATAGCTGATGATTTACCAGGTACATATCGCAAAAAAGACTTGCTAAATGCCTGGAAAATCATCATCCTACAGTGTAGATGAACTTCCCAACAAAAAGCCTGCATTTTTGGGGGTGGATTTGCCAGTCGTGTTTGATCATCCCAAGGTGGTTCCAATTTACCCTGGGTAAACGTAAAGGCTTCGTCCGCGAGAAAGAGGTGGATTACCCGGCCTGGTAAACCTACAAAAAACCATGGGAAAATCACCATTTCTACTGGGAAAATCAAGTATAGATGGCAATTTTCAATAGCCAGAGGGTATCAGATTTATAAATGGGTAAACTAACTAGAGTCACTGACCACTTACTTTCTCCGTGTGAGGGTCCATGTGCCTGCCCCATAGCCTTCCACATGGGCAATGCCAACCTGCCACTTTTGGCAGCTCTCGGAAGATTGGGACACCCATTCCGCCAATCCCATCATCATCTGCCAGAAAATTCTCCCATGGGCTGATGGTCACAATAAAATCTGGGTAAATTATAATATTTCACTACCCTCTGGTTATGTCAAAATAGCTATTGAAAATGACCATTTATAGTGGATTTTCCCATTAAGAATGGTGATTTTCCATAGTTATGTTAGTTTACCAGAGGGTAACATGAATTAAGGCCATTTGGGGATGATTTCCCTATAAAAACCATGATTCCAGTGAGGGAGAACAGTGAGGTCGTGATGAAATTTACCCAGGTAAAATCCCCGGTTTTGAAACCTCACAAACGCTACTTCATCCTCAAGCCAGATTGCATCGTAGAGGAACTGCGGCTCGGCGTAGACCTGCAGAAATCCCAGCCCCCACGGTTTCCGTTGCCAAATGGACTACAACCCATTTGATCCCAACGTGATATATGCTGTATATCCATGTATGTATGTATATATATATATATACTCCTTACATCCCCATACTGCTTGAGAAATTTTAATTTGGGATTGAGAACTAATTATATCCAGTTAGATTATAAGTATCCTAACTTACATTCGTATACAATCATATCATTATATGCAGGCTTTTATTTTTAGTACAGTATGTCCCCATGATATCCCCATACCCTCTGGTAAACTAACATCAATATGGAAAATCACATTTTTTCACAGGTAAATCAACAATTTCAATCACCATGTTCAATTGCAAACTGTTAGTTTACCAGAGGCTAATGCTTGCTTAAATCCCTATTGATCACCATTAAAATCCCATTAAAATCCCATGAATTCCCCACTTTCAATGGCTAAATCCACTATAAATCCACTATAAATCACTATAAATCACCATTGTCAATGGTTAAATCCACTAGCTATGTTAGTTAGTTTACCAGAGGGTAACCCCCATTAAATCCCATGAAATCCCCATCTTCCCAGTTCTCTCAGCGTCCTTGGTGCGTTTGTCGCAACACACGGCATCCGCCAGGGTCTCCGAGGGGTCCACGGGCACTGGCACCGTGGGCTCCTGGGAGCCCTATTCAAACCGGGGATTTAACCATCACCAAATGGGGATATAATGCGAATATCATGGGTACCCTCTGGTAAACATACAAAAAACTGATGGGAAAATCACCATTTTTAATGGAAAATCCAGTATAAATGGCCATTTTCAATAGCTATGTTAAATTACCAGAGGGTATATATATATACCAAATTTGATGGTTTTTATATGTTTTCATATGTGTTTTTTTTGTTGGAGAATGCGGTTCAAAACCATCAAATGCGATTTTTGTTCATGAAATTTGAAATTGACAAACCCAGATGTGTTCTGAGTTTGCAAAATACATTGTCTATGAGTACCCCCAATGTGATCTCTAACATAACCAATATATAATATATATTTTTTTTCAAAGATGCTATATTACTGTCTCTACCTGTTTGTTGCATGTCCTCTCAAATGAGTACCCCCAATCATCCAAGTCATTAGACTATATGAATTACCATCTGGTTATTTAACATAGCCATGGAAGATCACCATTATTAATAGGTAAACCATCTATTTCTATGGGCCATCTATACCATGGCTTTGTTAGTCACAACCAGAGGGTAGTGCCACGATCTCCTTGCGGCTGGAGATGTTGAACCGCAGCTGCGGTTGTACCTGGAGATCTCCAGTCGTGGAGCCACTGGACCGAAGCCCAGAAATCCAATTGCCAGAAATCCAATTGTAGAGATATCACATTGCAAACTGATCCCGTTTGGGATCTTTGGGATCAAGTCGCAAAAAGCGACTCAGCCCAACCCACAACGCCAGGACCATGGTACCGGATGGCTGCAGCCATTGTACTGCGCCGGCGGCGCGCTAGCCATGGTGCTGTCAGGGGCCCGCACTGCGATGGACTTCACCTTGGGCTTCGGCTGCAAGCCATGGGCACAATATGGCAGAGTAGCTGAGTAGCTTAAAGGGAAATAAACCATAAGACATAAGACTGGGGATCAGACCAGTGTTCGGGATGCATGAATCAACATCAAGATACTATATATATATATGTACAGATGTACAGGATTGATGTGCTAGGCTCCAAAATGCGGGTCAAGATTTTCAATTACATTGATGACAATCTCAAAATAAACTGAACCGAAACAGTAGCTCAGTAGCACCATATTCATTTGATTAAATTTGAAATGGGGTGTTCAAATGTTGATCCATCGCCAAAATTGGTTTCCACGACTAAAGTCACAATGACCAATTCGGATTCGTGTTCCACACTCTTGGGAATCCCCCAAATCAGCCATTTGGAATTGTCCCACAATGTTGGTTGGTTGATGAATATCTTGATTACATGTGTTTACCGGTTTTTATCCTCAAGAAACCATGAAGTGCAACTATAGAATAAACCATCATAGCTACAAGGTTTTTGTTGCAAATTGGAAAATCACCACCTTTCCAACCATTTCAATTGCCGGAATAATACACCTATTTTCAGACCCAAATGAGAATCACTGGAACCCCAACAAGCCACCTCCAAGTGCACTTGCCCCGGTCGTTCCGCCGAAATTTCCAGGCGCCGAATCTGCGAGAGGCTCTGTGCTGTGGGGCACACGCTGCTCTCCTCTGTTCGAACCCATTGAGATGGTGAGGAAACCTCGAGATGGGGATGGGTCAAAGTCTTGAGGAGAGCACCATAGTCTTTGGGAACTTTGGGTCATTTTGGGGCATACCCTTGTGCTACCGGAAATAAGTCCACGCTGGATGTTGTGCTCCTGGTCGAGCTCAACGGCAAATGTGTGTTGATTCTACCGCTGTGCATCCCAATGGTGTCCGAAGCTCTGCAAGCTATCGAGATATTTCCATGATATTCTCCATTTCAGGATTCCAGGGCTACATGTAACAAACCTCTCTTTTTGATGGCTACAACCCCTTTGTTCACCTTGAATTACCCGGGCAACCCGAGCACATTGTCCTGAGCGCAGCTGGTGCTCCGGAGATCGCTAAAGTCGCGCAAGGGGATCTTCACCTGGTGAACTTCGTGAGTGGAGCTTGGAGTTTACCCTCTGGTAAATTCACATAACTATGGGAAAACACTATTTTAATATATGTGTATATATGATCATATACGTATGTGACATATAGTATATAATAGGTAAATCATCGAATTAAATGATCCATTTTCCATAGCAAACCGTTCGTTTACTGGAGGGTTGAGTGGGAGTTTCTGAGCCACGAGACTGGCCCGTCAATTGAGATCATTATTTTGGTATCAAAGCACCAACCAAATACCCTCTGGGTATTTAACGGTTTGCGAACTGGAAAATCCCCATGTTTAATAGGCAAATCATCATTTCTATAATCTATAAATGGGTAATTTTCCGTGGTTATGTTAAATAACCAGAGGGTATCCCCCAAAATGGTTGATCAAGTTTGATGACCAGCTATGTTATAACCCATAGGTTTTGTCTGAGACAAAGCAAACTGAAGTTAGGATGCGTGGCTGGCAACTGGGATATGAAGCCTGGGATATGAAGCCTTATGAAAATTGGGATGTGTTGATGGTTCATAATCCTCTCATATCCAATTAGTGTATTTAGTGAACAGCTAGTGATGTAGTGAACCCAACATGACCCCGTGACCGCCGTGCTTTCTCGAGTATGGTGTTAAAATACTACCCTTAAATGGGATGGGATGGGATAGGAGAGGATAGGAGAGACAGGAGAGATAGGATGAGATAGGATGAGATAGAATAGCATAGCATAGAATAGCATAGCATAGGATAGCATAAGATAAGATGGGACAGGAAAGGAAAGGATAGGATAGGATAGGATAGGTAGATGCGAATTGATTTGAATTGATTTTATTAGATTGGAGTCGATTCGATCAAGTTAGATCAGATCACATCAGATCAGATACATAGGTAGATATATACATAAATAGATAGACAGACCGCTAGATTGATTGATTGATTGATTGGTTGATTGATTGATTGACTGATTGATTGATTGATTGATTGGTTGATTGATTGACTGTTTGTTTGTTTGTTTGATTGATAGATAGATGGATAGATAGACTAGATAAGATCAGATCAGATTGTCAGATAAGATCAGATGCGAGAGGACAAGACAAGACAAGATAAGGTAAGACATCAGACAAGGTAGGATAAGAGAGGATAAGACACGATCAGATAAGAACACAGAAGATAAGATAAGATCACAGAAGATAAGATAAGATAAGATAAGGTAAGATAAGATAAGATAAGAGTAGATTAGATTATATAGATTAGATTAGATGGATGGACGGATAGATGGATAGAGAGATGAATAGATGGATGGATCATTCGGATTTCCCGCTTTTCACTACGGCTTCGCCGGGGGAATCTCCGAAACGGCCGTATGTCGAACGCGCTCCTTAGAGAGACCGGGGGTATTTTTTGTGGCCCTTGGGGTTGCTGGAAAATGGTGACTCAATGTGGCAATGGTGAAAATCAAATACCTTTTGGGACTTTCCGACTTTCCCAAAATTGGGACTATAACTGGTCGAGCCCCCAAATACTTCACAGCCAATCACAATTTTTTCCCCAACAGCGTAAGCTAATGGGATCTTCAGCCCAGAATAGCTCCGGTGTGCACTGGTGCAGGCGCCGGGTCAGGTTCAACGAGGTTCCGGAGAAGGTCCCGAAGGTTCCCGAGAACGTTTGGGAGGCTTTGGTGGAGAGCCGGGTGAAGTTCAACAGGGTTCCGGAAAAAGTTCCGGTAAAGGTCTGGGAGGCTTTGGTGCAGATCCAGGTCAGGTTCAACAGGGTTCCGGAGAAGGTTCCGGCGAAGGTTTGGGAGGCTTTGGTGCAGGCGCCGGGTCAGGTTCAACGAGGGTCCGGAGAATGTTCCGGAGAAGGTCTGGGGGGCTTTGGTGCAGAGCGTGGTCAGGTTCCAGAGAAGGTTCCGGAGAAGGTTCCAGAGAAGGTCTGGGAGGCTTTGGTGCAGATCCAGGCCAGGTTCAACAGGGTTCCGGAGAAGGAAGGTTCGGGAGAAGGTGCGGGAGGCTTTGGTGCAAAGCCAGGTCAGGTTCAACAGGGTTCCGAAGAAGGTTCCGGAGAAGGTTCCGAGAGGCTTTGGTGCAGAGCCCGGTCAGGTTCAACAGGATTCCGAACAAGGTTCTGGAGAATGTGTGGGAGTCTTTGGTGCAGAGCGAGGTCAGGTTCAACAGGATTTGCGGCCATGTAATTGACGGAAAGCCAGCTGAGGTGTTTCCAGCGCTTGGCTTCGCAGCACGCTTCAGAAAGATTTGTAGAAATAGAACATTGCGGCTGTTGGGGATACCACCGAAGCTTATTTTTTTACTTCCAACACCCCAGAAGTACCCTTTTCTGAGCGAAATAAACAGATAAAATCATCATTTTGCCCCCTGGTGGTTATTCACCATGAATTCAAGCACTGGACGCTTGGATTGTTGGATTCAGTCTGGGTGATGTTAAACTCCTGTGATTAACAGTCCCATTGATTTCCAATACCCATAGCCTAGGGGGACCATTCAGGAGGTGTTTAGCTATGCATGGGATTATCATGGGATCATGATAAATTATCATGATGTTGAAAAGATGTTTTAATCCCTTACCCTCTGGTAATTTAACATAGCTATGGAGAATCACAATTTTTAATGGGAAAATCCACTATAAATGGCCATTTTCAATAGCTATGTTAAATTACCAGAGGGTAACACCATCACCAGTGTTTTGCTGGTTGAATCCCCAGCCTCCACAAAGTCCGTGGACGCCGGCACCTGGAGATCAAAAATCCACCGAAAAGTCCGACACGGCCATGGTAGTGTGGTAGAGTATGTGGTATGTAAGGTATGAATTCTATGAATATATATATATACATGCATATGTATATATTATAACTATATTTATCATATATCATAATTATATCAAAATAATGGTAGAAAATGAATATATATGGTGTAGTCTTGTATAATCTGTGTTTCGTTGTAGTCACCCATAGTCGCCCGTAGGGCTACCAATAGCAGTGGCGAATGAAATTGGGTACACGCACAGTAATGGGATGATTGACAAGTAGGGAGTGTTTCTATTGTTGGATTTACCCCCATGACAGTTCAATTTCATGATCCAATGCAAAAAAATGATGGGTCAAGCCATTTTTTGCAGATTAACATTAAGTTCATTGATGCTTAAAGCCCCATGTTTGATGGTTAAACCATGTTAAACCGCTGGTCAAAGCCAACAAGTTGATGCTTGAGTCCCATTTTTCATATGTTTTCCATATTTTCCAGGGTTTAAAACCTCAAGAAATGATGAGATCCCACAGGCATCCCATGCCGCCCTGGGCCTGGAAGCTGGCCTTGTAGCAACCACGGCTCCACGGCAGCCTTCCGCCGTGGGCGCAGGCGTAGCCGGGGCTGGCGCTGGCGGCGCTGGCGAAGGAGAGGCCGAAGGTCTGGCGCTGTCATCGGATGGTTTTCATGGGGGGGTTAAAGGATGTCTAATGACTAATGATGGATATGGAAGAATCTATAATGTTTTTTGGTGATATCTGATGTCGGATGTGATGGATGTTTTAATGGATTTTAGGATGTTCAAGATATTTGGGGGATATTTAAGGGATACCTAACAGAGATTTCATTGGTATGTTCGGATCCAATGCACGCCTCCCGGCTGCAAACTTCACCCCGGACGCTGCTGTTTTGACGAAGAGACTCAGCTGGAGTGGGCTGGAAAACCCCGGCAGCCCGCCAAATGGTGCCAGCAAAAGAGATGGGAGACAGACAGTCTGACCAAAAGTGTTGTTTCAAAGTTGGCAAATCGGAAAAGTCCGTCCGGTTCCGTGGGAAAACTATCTACCCAAAGGGATGTTCCATGGCCAAATCACAATAAAACAACAAATTGAAAACCACAATGAGGAGTCCAATTCCAAATTGGCTCTGATGACTGAAATCATCTTGGGACTGGCAAAAAGTCATGGCAACACCATGTCGGGCCCAGCGAGCCCGGCAAAACGTCGCTGGTGTTTTGGGGTGTTTTCAACTGCTGAAAGTAGGGTTAGACCTCTGCTGGCATCCAAAGCGGTGCATACCGAACACGCCGCGGGAAACCAAGGCAGGGAAGATTGACCCCTGGAGACCCACTGACCTTGTCGCATGCCGAGCCTCGGCATACCTTAGCACTAGCTATCGTAGACCGAATGCTCTCTGGGATATTGTTCTGTGGGTTCTCACTGCAGTATGATCTCAGAATCGTAGTATATGTTGTATTATGATTTCGATCATGCATTCCAGCCAGTCTTGGGCGCGAAGTCAGTTTTTTGGGGCGGGCCTTTCCAAATGTTGGAACACTTCAAAGCGTTGATCAAGTTGGGGCCCAATTGAGGATTGTTTCTTGGGTTCGCAAACTTGAAGACCTTAGAACTTTTACCTGATTTATGATGATTTACCGATTTAATCCGATTTACCTATTAAAAAATATGGTTTTGCATAGCTACATTAAATTACCAGAGGGTATTTGAAGTCACTTGTCAAAATGCGGGCACGCAGGGTTTCAATTGCTTCATCAAAACGAGGCGAAAACGAGCAGTCCAATGGTGCTGAACGGGATTAAGTTGTTGGCCAACTGATCATCCAAGGATGGCAGACTCAAGGCCCCATGGCCGCTGTCCTTGACCGGAGACGGCCATCTGATTGCTTGATTCCTGACTTTAGCAACTATCAATGATTCATTTTGTTGGGAAAATCTACAGGAAACTGGCTGGTTCTTACCGATTGCGGTTTCCTATATATGTTCCCTTGCACTGATCCAGTGACACTAGAAGATATTGTGGTGCACTTCTGCAGTCTCCAGGGCCCTTCACCGCCATTCTGTACATCCTCACCATCCACCGTCGCCGTGCCAAAAAACACTCAGCACAGCGGACTACCCCCTGCCGTTGACGGTCGGAGGACCACGGTGACGGCAGCGTGAAACAAAAAATTCGCAAAGCGGAGCTTCGATGGGAGGCACTCTGAGAAGTAGATTGGAAGAGTTTGAGTCATTATCAACGCAACAAAGTCTGATTTTGTTGAAAGAAATACAATAGCAACTTGGATTATTGAAAGACTTGTACTGTAGCGAATCCCCAAAAAGTACTTGTGTTTTAAGGTCTATTATAAAGCCCCCAAATGGCAAAACATTGGGATTAAGAAAACGAATTGATAAGATTTCATGGGATCACGGTCTATCACAATTTTTGTTGATTCACTCATTATGTATAGGCTCTATCTATCTATATGTCTGTCTGTCTGTCTGTCTATCTATCTATCTATCTATCTATCTTTATAGAGAGAGAGATAGATATAGATATATATATAGATACATATATATATATATATACATATGTGAAAACATAAATATATATATACATATATATATATATACATATATATATATATATTTATACAAATATATACATACATACATACATACATACACACATACATACATACATACATTACATTACATTACAATACAATACAATACAATACATACATACATTACATACATACATACACACATACATACATACATACATTACATTACATTACAATACAATACAATACAATACATACAATACATTACAATACATACAATACATACAATACATACAATACATACAATACATACAATACATACAATACATACAATACATACAATACATACAATACATACAATACATACAATACATACAATACATACAAT
>Ga0126342_10009064_pt1 | contig 17825 bp, 15 predicted proteins | sample Cyp1metagenome_FD_92528 | JGI IMG/M metagenome (GOLD analysis project Ga0126342, IMG submission 92528) | Coral microbial communities from Lord Howe Island, Old Settlement Bay, Australia - Cyphastrea 1 metagenome | ecosystem: Host-associated > Invertebrates > Cnidaria > Coral ... | reverse complement strand
CATACATTACATACATTACATACATTACATACATTACATACATTACATACATTACATACATTACATACATTACATACATTACATACAGTACATACAGTACATACAGTACATACATTACATACAGTACATACATTACATACATTACATACATAACATACATAACATACATAACATACATAACATACATAACATACATAACATACATAACATAACATAACATAACATAAATACATACATACATACATACAGAGAGACAGACAGACATACATACATACTGATACATATAAAAACACGTGTATGTTATATTAAATAATATATACACATACGTCGTGTTCAAACATGTATATACACTTCATACAACCGGCTTCCTGTAGACCTGTGCCCGAAAGCCATGATTTTGTGGGCACCATCCCCAAAGGTGACCTCCCAAACTGTGGCTCTGATCAGCCCCTATAAACAAGTGGTTAAATCAATGGATGTGAAAAACATCCACCAGAAGCCCCAAAGTTCCCCTAAGATCTTAAATTTTAATCGAATAAACATCTCAATTACGATAATGAAAAAAAAACTCTTGGGGGTGTCTTTAGGATAGAATGTAAGAAGTACTCCACGCGGGTTTAGTAATTAAACCAATAAACATCAAAAGACCCCCATAGCCCTCGAGATTATAGTGAATATAATTTGTTAATAAGATCCTAAGATATCCAAAGATTATAATTAGTTTTTTCACTATACTATAATAGCAATAATCAAGATGCAATGAGTTAAGCCCCAATCCCATCTCATTAATTCTACTAGTTGGTGGATTGGTTTCCCTATGGCTAATTCTAATCCCTAGAAAATTAGCGGTAGTGTATGGTAGCATATGAGTCCCTAGTTCGTAACCAATCAACCAAGGTGGCTTTTTAATGGCTCAATTACCCTCTGGTAAACATACAAAAAACTATGGAAATCACCATTTTTCATGGGTAAATCAATGAATCAACTATAAATAGACATTTTCAATAGCTTTTTGTATGTTTGTCAGAGGGTACTGACAGTAACCATCCGATTCGACGGGTGATTCCTCCGTGGGCGGCGCCGGAATGCCCGCGGGCCAGCGATCGAAGGTGGAAACTGGTGCCTATAGGGGGATCGACGTGGAAGCTTCTAAGCGACGACAATCAATATATTGTATATAGTATAGAAGAGTGTATATATATAATATACGGTATATAACATACTGTATATAACATGCTATATATAACATACTGTATACAACATACTATATATAACAAACTAAATATAACATACTGTATATAACATACGATATTTAATAAACTACATATTAAACACTATATATATAACATACTATATATAACATACTATATATAACATACTATATTTAATATACTATGTATAATATACTATATAAAGGATACTATATTTAAAATACTATAGATATCAACTATAAAATTATTTAACATACTAAATATAAATATACTATATATATAAAATAATATGTATAACCATTAGAAACAAATATTGGTATCCTTCTATGTCACCTATATTATCATCTACAGATTATAGCAATGACATAAGTATATTATAGTACTGTTATGCATGTTATATAATGATTTTAATCATGTGTAATTAAAGACAAAAATGTAATGATCTTTATTCTAGGAATGGCTACATGATAACAATTGTAGCAACTGATTGGTTGGGCCAATTACTGTAAATATTCATCTTGTGACAATTTCGCACAGGTATATGAAAGGCATCACCTGTGTACCCAAAGCCACTGATGAACCGGTGATTTGGTCGTAGTCTGCACAATGCATAGATCACCCGCACAAATGGGTCTGAAAAGAAGGGACCCCCAATTCCAATGGATTATCATGTTCCCTAGTGAAACAAACATTTAGGGGTATGCCGGTCTATCCTATTTTCAGCCACACCCAGATGGTGTTTCAAGGGTCTTCTGTTGGTTTGTTTGTCCGCAAAAGGGTGGAGAAATCATGAATACAAACCAAGTGGCGTAGTCTTACGTTGAAATGTCGGATTCGATCTGTCATCACTTATACTATCTTATGATAAACATTAGGGATACAATTTCTACACTACAATCCCATACATTGTGATATCTCTATCTATCATTATCTATCATTATCTATCATTATCTATCTATCTATCTATCTATCTATCTATCTATATATTTATCTATCTATCTATCTATCTACCTATCTATCTATCTATCTATCTGTCTATCTATCTATCTATCTATCTATCTATCTATCTATCTATCTATTTCTCTCTCTCTCTATCTCTATCTCTATCTCTATCTCTATCTCTATCTCTCTCTCTATCTCTATCCCTATCTCTATCTCTATCTACCTCTATCTATCTGTATCTATCTGTATCTATCTATATCTGTTTATATCTATCTATATCTATCTAAATCTATCTATATCTATCTATATCTATTTAAATCTATCTATATCTATCTATATCTATCTATTTCTATCTAAATCTATCTATATCTTCTATATCTATCTGGATCTATCTATATCTATCTATATCTATCTATATCTATCTATCCATCCATCCAATCTATTATATACATACATAGTAACAAATATTGTATAATTATGTATTAATCTTCGTTGGGTTCCCCATGATAAAGAGTTGGTCTTTGGCATTGACTTGAGCATGGATCTATATCCCAGTTGATGTGTAGGGGATGGAATGATCCAGCTAAAGTGATGAACAAAATTAAAAATGACTGGAACGTCCTCCAATCAACAAGATGTTATAAACTTAAAGTTCATGGCTGAAAATTCTATCAGAAATCCAGATGGTTTACCAAACGCTTAATAGCTGTACTCATCTGTACACTATTGAAACATCGTTTTGAGTCAAATCAGCTTCACTTGCTCCAAAAAGCAACAGGGGGCTCCACATTCGTAGGCGTTTGGGGCATGTAATAATTTGGCCGGCCCGTTTACAGCCCACCCAATTACCTAAGTTGGTCTGGCTGGGTTGTTGATTTAATGGACAATTGAAAAACAAATTTTCATTGAACAATTTCCTTCGATTTTTGCTTAGAAATGACACATGTGTTCTAGCCAGCAATAAGGATGTCTGGCCAAGTTTCATTGCATTTTTTTGGCCGCTGAATGCCATCCTTCTGTTCAATGTTTCACGGGAAAACACGCAAAACAGGGGCTCTGCCTCTGCAACTGGACAAGCCTTCCATGCGAATTTGAAACTGAGCACCCAAAAACATAGGATATGTAATAGGGAAGATGCTGAATATTCAGTGGGCTTGACCCCGATGATTTACATAGAAATGGCATCAAAAAAAGCGAATACTGAAGGATTAAATCATATTCTCAATATGATTCATCACCTTACATATATGGTGGGTTCCTGAAATGGGGTTACCCCCAAATCATCCAGTTTACTAAAATGTTCCATTATAAACCATCCATTTTGGGGCGCATTGATGGAAACCCCGTATATTCAATACATTAATACATGTGTGATATCAACATATTGTTCACAAAACATATCACACAACATCCAGCGTTTTGGTCGTCCTCGCAGTCGTCGCAGGGTCTCCGGACCATGTCCTCTGGGAGCGGCACCATCATGAACCCCACCGGCAGCATCACCATGGCCTCAGAGCGGGCTGAAATGGTGCTGAAAAGAGACCCGAAACGGTGTCAAACACGGCGATTGCTGGGAAATCCCGAAATTAATGAGGGTTTAATTCTGTTTCAATGGGAAACTCAAGTACACATGGGAGATGTTCAATATTGTTCGATTGCCGCGTTTGATTCCCGAAGGGCAATATACCTTACCCAGACAGACAATTGTGGAAGCTGGGTGATTTTGGACTGATTTCGCCCATCTCTTGATATGTTCCATCGAACCTTTTAGGGAAACCTCCAGAACTTGACCAAACCCAAACCCATATGAATCTACTTGTTCTTCCCCAAATAGGGTACCCATATGGGTAGCGATGGATACCGGGACTAGAGCAAAACTACAAGTAGCGAGAACCCCGTCTTTGGACGAACCCCATTGGGTTTGGGTCAAACTTAATTACGGCTGCCCCAATATCCCAATATCGAATACTAAACACAAACAATGAATTGTGGGTTTGTTGGTACCCAAATGTCTACCCTTTTTGTTCATGGCATTGTCTGAATAATGGGTAACCCCTAACATCCACCATTCGATCATGCTTCCTCCATAGGTCTCCAACACAGCCCCCCAATGTTTTTATTGAGAGATCGACACTGCCCGGAATGGGCATTGGAAAGTTGGCAGGGCCAGCTGGCATGACCTTAATAGGTCCCCATGGCGTGCTGGAGTTTAACCGAGCAAAATCTGCGAAAGGTTAAAGGAATACACAACTGAGATGGGAAACAAACAACAACATTTGTTTTTAGCCTGGAACTAACAATGTTACCTGTGATATCTCACCAGTCGGGTGAACTCTCATTACCGACACAAGCGACAACCAAATAACCCCAATCAGGGGATTATCTACGATGTACTCATCGTGGTTCACCGGTTTGTAGCTGAGCTGAACATCCAGATCTCGCAGCCGCGGCTGCCCCCGCTCGTTGCGTATTGCTGTGATGCCTCCACATGCTTAGGGTACAGAACGCAAAAATGAATTAGTACTCAAAGCCACGGTTTCCTCTAAATCTTAAACAAGCAGCCTAATCATACCTTGATCATGCTTGATCACAAGATATCACAAGTTTCCTAGTTTCCCCATTCTTCCATGGCCAGTTTTTACTGCTGGAAACTGGGGACCACTGCTGGCACCTGATAACCTCCAGGTCCCGCTGGCCCTGGCCCTGCTGGCCCTGGCCCGGGACCTGGTTGTGGCACCTGCATCAGTGGAGGGCTACCCGGCTACCCCCCCTGAAATCTGCGAGACATTGGCTTATTCTTAGGGATATTAATGATATTAGTTGGGTTATCATTCGATTATCTGTCACATTAGTATACATTAGTCAGGTCTTGAGCGTTGAAATGGGTGATGAGAACGAGAACCACCATTGACCCTACTTTGATGAGTTGCAATCGGGTTTCTAATTGGGTTATATCCCAATCGCAACTGGTTATGTATATATATATATATATATATATTATAAGAATATATATATATATATAAGTATATATATATATATACATATATAATAATATATATATATATATATATATAATAATATATATATATATATATAAATATATATATATATATACATATATAATAATATGTATATATATATATACATAATAATATGTATATATATACATAAATATATATATATACATAAATATATATATATATATATACATGCATATCATTCTAGTATATATCCAGGTTTAGTTCACCCATCACCAGTGAACTAACCCCACCTGTCTAAATTTGGCTTTAAAATTCTTCATTGTAACACACAGACCCAACATCTACAATCGTTTGCATCATCCATGTGAACATACAATATAAATATAACTATATATATATATGTATGTATATATATATATGTGTGTATATATATAGGTATATATGTATATATATATGTGTATACATATGTATATACTGTATATATATATACAGAAATATGTATATATATATATATTTATATATTTATATACAGATGATAGTCCGTGCATTGTTCCTTGTAAACCCAATACTGTTGGGTTTACCATTGGGTTTACCACATCAACAAAAAGGATATCCTGGTCTCTTGCATGATCTTACCAAAAACACAAAGAGGGACGTCATGGAAATTCCAGTTCTGTTGTGGAATCATTCAAAACATTGCCATGTCAATGTAATTTCTATGGACACGTCTGGGCTCACAGATTTCCAATCCCTGGAAAAATATGCCAGGTAGGTCACGTGTTTTTCAAATCACGGCAACGCACATATATCCTGGGTTTGTTACTTCAACAAATTTCAAAGCAGTGTTTGTATTCGTCCAAATGCTCACGTCCAAATGCTCAATCTTAATTGAAATAATGTGGCCAACAACTGCAAAACCCCTTGTCTCAGCGCAATTAATTCATACCGCTGAATCTATATGAGTACAACTACAATATTGCATGACAATATTGGGCAACCAAAAAAACACTGGTTCATCGAGAACATCTGGAAAAATTGTTTGGATCCAAATGTTAGCACTACGTAATATATATATATATATATATATATTTATTTATTTATATAATATGTATTTAATAAAAAAACATATTATATATATTTGTAAAACATGATCGACAAACTAATCACACTATTCCCTATAGTTTGTAATGGTTTGGGTCGCAAATGTTGGCACATACCCAATACGGTCATCAACATTTTTCAAACCGAAAAAACAGCATGACTCAGCTATTTGTGGTTCCATTGGCATCTAATGTTGAAACAATACCCAAATGTGGCAAATCCAACCATAAACCTCGAAAAATCCATTCAAAATAGATGTTCAATTAGGTAGGATTCCTACTTGAGTTCCCATATCATCAAAATGCCCAGCTGTTTTTTTCCTTCAATACATGTACGGTATTATTGCTATCAGTTATATAATATACATTGTTTCGCATTGTAGTTGCCTTGAACGAAAGCTTACAAATATGGGAGTGGGTCAAAACCTATTATTACATTACTACTACCATATTCGGGGGAATAACCATCTATTAACCAACTATTTTAGCGTACCTAGGGCACCAAGGTTTTGATTCATAACCATATCCATGTATTTGGACGATTTTCCATCCAAACAATGATGTTCCACCCAGCAACGGACCCATAATCCTCCCAGGTTCCACTGATCAACCCCTAGATAACAAAACGCAGAACCCATTAAAAAATCAAAATCGTTGGGTGAGGTTTAAAAACTAATTAGCGCAATATTACCAATGCTACAATAATCCAGAACAATAAGTAATTCAGTTTGTGGTACAAACAAATGACCAATATCCAATTTCCCACAGGCTTACCTGGCCATCTCCCATCCCCTCATCTGGCCTGAGGTGCTGGCACCCCCCTGGGCGCAAGAGGGTTTTCACTGTCTGCGATGTTTTGAGTGATTTTTTGTGATGTCTTATGTCCTGATAAAAATTAACAAAATATATACAGGGCTCGAATGTCCATAGTGGACTTGCTAAGCCCCAGAAACAGGATAAGAACTAGCAGCGGTTTTCGCCATACCTTATAAGGTGTGGTACAGCTGGCTTTGCATTCTCCCCTCGTCATCAGTATCAACGAGATCGTCAAGCGAGCACGAGGCGGCCATTGCGCGGGTCAGCTGCAGGGGTGACACCATGTGTCTGGTACTCTCCAACTTAGGCGACAGCTGCATTCTCAGATGAAGCAAACGCAGACAGGATCGCATTGCCACCAACCCGGATTGCGGCAAATTTTCATTGTGCGGCAGCCACCACTGATATACCAGGAAATTGTATCGCGCCTTGAAACCATTGCTTGCAGAAGCCTGTGGGCGGAACCAGCAATCCTTCCGACCAACTCCTGCAGTCAAACTTGAATCTGGCGCCCTTGACAAAGATGATTGCGAAGCAGCCGGCAGATGGCGATCCTACTTCGCCAAATCTGAACAGAGATTGGCATCAATCGCAGACCCGCAAATTTCCCTGCAATCCAATACGGTCTGCTACACGCCGGCTGAGCTTCCCTTTGAGATGATTGCTGACATCCCACACCTGCAAGACATTGATGGGTATATCATACAAGCTAAAAAGCGTAAGAGTCCTGGAATTGATGGGCTGCCACCGAAGATCTATCAGATTGATTCTGCGGCTTCTGCCAAGATTTTATAACCTGTTTTGGCCAGATCTTCCATCAGATGTCCCCTTGCAATGGAAAGGAGGAGAGGTGCGCGCATTGCAATGACCTGTGCAGGTCATGTTGTTGACAAGCATCGGTCTATTTTGCTGGCCGACTTAATGTCCAAAATTGCGCACGGCTTGACTCACCAAAAGCTTCTTCTTGACTTCTTGGATTTCAAGCATAACAGTTTCTGCCTTGAGCGCTGACATGCTGAATCTCTATGTACAATCTTTTGCACACCAGGGTCAATGGCCTTTCCAGTGCTGCCTTGTTTGTGGACATACAGCAGGCTCTTTACACAGTTTGGTCACGCATCCGATTCACGAAGCTGAGCTGGCTAGCTTGTTCTCAGCCGATGGGTGGACCCCAGACATGTACAGAGGCTTCCAGACCCATATTTGTGAACCCGCCGCCCTGGCGCAAACCAAAGTGTCGCCACATATTGAAGCTCATGGTCAGTTCCATGTCGACTGCCACGTGGTTCCAGATGCGTGGCAATCGTAACACCTTAGCAGCAATACAGTCAGGCACACGACACAAGGATTCCATGGCAGACTTGTTGTATGCAGACCCGGTTTTTGATTTTGAGTGTGTAGGTTTGCACACCACATTTGAACTCCACTGGATTCCAGCATGTACCCTTCAGCCTGGCGAAATCCCTGATTGTCAAATCACGGATTTTTCATGGGTTGATGACCTCGTTTTGCTTCTGCAGGCTGGCATGCCTGAGTCATTGTTGCAAAAGACGCAGCAGGCCTTGAGCATTGTGTATGACCAAGCTCCAGCACCCTGCCTACGATTGAATCTGGGCCAGGATAAGACCTCAGTTGTGCTGAGCTTGCGTGGCGCAACATTCCGAAACTTTGGGCTCAGATTCTCCGTGATGATATATCTGATGCATCCGGAGTTGACCTTCACATGTCGTGCCTAGACAAAACCCAGTGTGTCAATTGCGTATCTAGGGGCCGTTCAAGACCAGCAAGGGCACCCAGCCTGCGAAGTGAAACGTCGTCTTTTGTCAATCCAAGCTGTTCGCAAGATGCTGAACAAAAACGTTCCCAGGTGACCGCAAATGCCTGCCAGTACCGGAAGATTGCTATTGAAGCCGCTGATGCTTGGCAAAATGATGCTTAGTGCAGAATTTAAGCATGGCAGCCGATACATTCATACAGCACGCTCTTGACTCTTGGCAGTTGCCAATCATGCGCTTGCATGTATGATCAACTGGCTCTGAACGTGAGGCCAGGACCGGGAGTTAGCCACCCTGCAGCCACATGATGCCACCAATGCTGTTGCTCAGCCAAGCCAGGTTGCATCTTTTGACAGAGTCATGCAGACTGAAATGTGCAAGCTCTTTGCCCGTCTTCAAACACGCGCACATGTTTGGTTAGCTTTGGTTTGTCAAGCAAGTTTCTCGATACGTTGGCTCCGCATGCCACTGCCAAAGGCCACGCAGAGAGCCTTCAAGTGTAACAGCTAGCTCAGTACAGCTTTGAACATCCTCGCTGCTTCCAAAAACCGCTGCTGACAGATGTTTGCAACACCTCAACATGTGGGATGTTTTCCGAGGAATCAAACTGCCTATGAAGCTGATCCCACATATTTTGGTGTAATTAACTTGGTTTGAGCAAGTTATGCCCGTGCGACAGCCAGGGTCATTTTCAAACCATCAATGTGCAGCCATTGTTGACACCTACAAAGCACTGTGTAGCCATAGCTTTAAGAAGCACAACTTGCACCATGTGGCGCATAGGTACGTAAGCACAGATACATGTCACGCATGTTTGAAGCGTTTCATGGTCGTGAGCAAATTTTGCATCATTTGAAATATTTTCGTATGAAACTGATAGTCAATGTTCCTGCCTTGGATGATGCCGAGCTATCCGGAGTGCTTGCATTAGAGCAACAAGAACGGCTTTCTGTCCGCAAAGCCCAGAGAAAGCCCAGAGAAAGCCCAGGCATAAACGTCCTGTAGTGCGTGTGCATGGCTCTGTCCCACCATGGCCATGACCATGGTTTAGCACTCGAGATCGTAGATTCACGAAACATTCCCCATGCAACACCTGCGGATGTACAGTCGTGGATGGCAAAAAGTGTTTAACCACTTTGCCAGAGCGTAGCTGTGACTTATAACGCCGTGCAGACGCAGCCATATCACGGACATTTTGCCCACTTTGACTTTTCTGCGATAGATGCTAGCAACAGGATGGAACAGCATGTGGTGATACAAGAGTTGTTGCGTTTGTGGCAAGATTCCCATGTAGTACCGGTTTCCATAGTGTGTTGTCCAGTTGGCTTGGAGGTTGCCACAATCTCCCTGATGCAACTCCGCTTCCATTAGCATGATGCTATGACTCAGAAGGTCCCAGGGCTAGAGCGCCGTGCCCATTTGCTTGAACAACTCTAGAAGGACACTGATGCGCCCTTTCAAATGGAGCAAGAGCTTCTCCGAGAGCACCAAAGAAAATACCTGTGGCCTGCGCCGCACAAAGTGCCCATTGTTGCTGAACTTGTTGTTCTTTACGTGTTTTCTGGAAAACGTAGAAATTTTGACTGTCTGTGCTATGTGGAGACGTACATGCAGGATTTTTGCATTAATGGGATGGTGCTTCTTGTTGACATTACCCTTTCCGCTCTTCATGATATCACAAACACGAACCTCATGCACACTGCTCCAGTGCTTCCGGCACGATGTCATTTAGCTGCTGGTCTCTTGGTAGCGCCACCGGCCAAACCCGGACTCAATGACATCCTTTTGGGAAACAGCACGCGCCGAACTTGAACAGGTCATTGTATCATCCTCACTGCTTTTTGCTGCCCTTTGACTGGTTCTGGCTGCGGCTCTAACAGGAACTTCTGGCGTATTGGCACGCAGGCGAGCCCGGTAGAAGTGAGAGCGCGAGCATTTGGAAGCTGACATGGATGCAGCAGTTGTTAGAGAGTGGGTTGATTGAACGTGCGTTGGTTTGGCAAGCCTGTTTTGGTGGCCCGGTGCACAAACCTACTTATTTCGCTGCTTGTCACGTTCCTGATTTTCGCAAAATCATAAATACCCACAGGCAAAACGTAGACTGGCAGCAGTTGCTTACAATGCAGGGAAGAGGTGCAGGCGGTTGGAAAACATCAGCGAGGAAGGAATACCCACCTGCACGAAGCCAAGCCCGTGCACATTCTCAAGTCTCAGCATCGCGATCACCTTTTGATGGGCAAGATGTTGTGGTTGTTTTGCCTGAGGGTTTCCAGGATGTGTTTGCGCAATTATACAAGGGTGATGCTGATCCTATGGTAAAGTGCATGCAGCCAGATTCTGCACAGCACATTGTCAGGAATAACCTGTTTCAGCTTGATTGACATGCTGAAGCACCATTGTGTTGACATGTTTTTGTTTCTTTATTTGAAACAGGATCTAATGTTTCGCTATATAGCCTGTTCTATGCATTGGCTTTGATTCTTTGACTGTCACAGCGCGGCTCTATTTGTTATTTTGTTTTGCATGCGCTGGTGCCTCAGTTTCGAATTTGTTTCCACGTATGTTTCATGATTTTTCATGTTGCTTGCGGGCACAGCCCTCTGAAAGCTGCAAAGTCAAAAAAGAATAAACATAATATGCAATCCCCCCAAAAATACTTATCTATACTTTGTTCGATGTACTTCTATCTTGAAGGTCTACATACTCGTCGATTATGCATCATTATAAACCCACCCCATCTTGATTCTATCGTGCGTGTTTCAGTACCTGACTCCCTATTGCTTCACTCCCGATGCCTGGTTTTAAAACTACCCTAATTTTCAATGATCCAATTCTTACTGGTGCTTAGTAGGGAATGGATGGGAATGGGTGCTGCTGGGATGATTATTACTAGTGATTTTGGATCATTCCCTCATTCCCTGCTAAGCACCAGGACAAATTCCAATTTGGTCTTACTATCCTGCTCCCGCCGCGCACCTGGCTTCTGATGGATCAGATTGACCCCATGACCTCGAAGAAACGGGAGGGGTGGAGGGAACTTTTGTCACCAGAAGTACATGTGATACCAGTAACAGAGAGAGAGAGAGAGATATATATATATAAATAATGTATATATTCATCGATATACATAGATGTACAAGAAAGGGGTGTGTACAAAAGTACCAATATACACATATCATATAATTGTAAATGCAAATATATGTACATATATATATATATATATATTCCATCGTTTCTTTGCAAAACATCGTCATCACTGCTATGCTCGGAAGGTTCCCTGAGTTCCCCGAATGAATCAAGGAGAATTGGTCAGCTTTGGCTTTTGTACATGTGTACGCAAGATCTACGTTTCAAGTATGCGCGTTATCCACTTATGTGTATGCATATATATATATATGTATGTATATATATATATATATATATATTCCTATGAATATATGTATATAGAGTTTGCATGTACATACAAATAATATGTAATCATTTGCATATGCATAATATATATGTATATATATTATATGTGTGTAAATGTATGATATGTACACGCACTTATATTAAACAAAAAATACACATCTTCATGTATGTCACTCTCTCGCCATCCCTACATATAGAAATGTAAATAAGCATAAATAACATGTAATCATTATCAAAAAACAAGAAACAGCAAAAGTATGTCTATAGCATTAGCTGTATCTCGTAGCGTCTTGTTGATATCACATTAAATCACATTACATGATATTATATCATGATATATCACGTTAAATCAGATTACATGATGTTAGATTAAATCATGTTACATCAAATCATATTATATTATATGCTATTAAATCAACTTACATAATATTAGATTAAATCATTTTGTGTCATATTAAATCATCTTATAACATATTGCATCATATTGCAAAAATAAATCATATATCATATTAAATCATCTTATAACATATTATATCATATTGCAAAAATAAGTCATATTATATTAAATCATCTTATATACAAATTATATCATAGTATAGCATATTACAAACATATTATATCATAGTATAATATATTGCATCATATTACATCATATTACTGTACATCATTTTATACTATAATCATATCATATGAAATCATGTTACATCATACTATACCATATTATATCATATTATATAAAAACAAAAATATCATATTATATCATGTTAAATCATAGGTCTACGTAAGCATGTTGCCCTCAACGTAACATGGCTATGAACAAACACCAGCCATGCTCCAGAGATTTCCAGAGGGAAAAGCTACAGTATGCTACAAATGGAGGCGTTCAATGGGAAAATCCTCTATGAATGGGAGATTTTCCAGCAAGCCATGATTGATTACCACTGTAATAAAATGTAACATATATATATAATATATATATATACCATGCCTTCATCTCCAGCACTGACCCTTGATCACCAAGACGCCATTCGGGCTGCCTTTCCCAAGCGTCATAGGTGACCTCACAGCGTAGTGCACACGGGGCCTGCCCACCAAAAATATCCCATTATCGGGGAGTTACCGCGAATTGTGTCTTTTGTAAAATCATCTAGCGAAAATATATGAGAATGGACAAAAACAAATACTACTGACCACCCCAAAAATACAACTGAACCGCCAGAGTCGATAACTTGGAGATAGGATGAGATAGGGATAGGGTTTACCAAATCAGGGGGGTGCAACACTCAACACTATGTTGCGAATTGGTTCTGTGAATTGGTTGAGAAAAGGATTCCCAGCTGATGGATCAATCCATGATCCCTATTAGTCATCAAGGTAGTTAGTATAGAACCAATCACTGGATATGGTTTGCATCCGAACCTCCTCACCCTTTGTGATGCTTGTGATTCTTTCTCAAAGAACTTATAGCGTCGAAGCGTCTTCCTAGGAGATCAAAACACCATACAGCCCTGGGATCATCCACCAGTTGGTACATTTTTGCATGGCTATTCCAGAAAAGGATTGATAAATGTGGGGATAAAACAACAAAATCGACTGGTTGGTGGTTGCATCGTTCCAGGATGGCTCACAAACTTTGAAACCACCTATACCAGAACATGCTACCCAGAAAAATTTCCCATAAACATGGCTGGCCATCCCCAAATGGCAGGTGGTTGGGTGAATCCCACATCAACAACCCCATAATCATATCCCCCAATGATTCACCATTTGGTGGTTTCCCAAAATTGGAGGTACCCCATTATGGATGTTTTATAATGGAAAATCCTTTCAAAGTGGATGATTTAGGGGCACCCCCCATTTTAGAAAAACCGACACCGGCGGTATCACCGTGTGACGCCGAAAAGAAGCGCGCATCTGGGCTTCCAAACCACACGGTAGAGCTCCGGCCTCATTGAAACAATACCCTGGGTTCCAGGTTAAAAGATGTTATAAGATGGATATACACTTTGATCATCTTTGACCACTGGTTGCAACTAATATATGATCTACCGTACTATATCCATGAAGTTGTGGGTGTAAACATCCCTCGGTAAATCATAGGATCTAGACCGTCCGATTTGCGATTTAAGCTCTAGAGGTCCCTGTCATGGGGAAATCACTGGCTGAATGCATGGCTAAGCTGGCTGCTACCCTTCAAACAAATGCCTATTTCTGTGATCAATTGAGTCAGTTTGTTACAAACAACACAACGTCACCTTGGCGGGGTCTCCGCGGCTCGTGGTTGGGCCACCCATCCTCAAGATATGAAGGTCATTTAAAATTTGAACCAGAAACCAGGCTGATTTCCCGATTCAACAGCCGGTTGCAACCAGCTATCTTCATCCGAGTGCCGGGTATGGGCCTAGCTGAAATAGATGTAGTCTTGTGAAAAACTACGAACAGACTGAGTGGTCATTCATCACTGACATGGCTGTTCAATCTGAGTAGCCATTTGGCAGGAAGTGAATGCAGAAAAGTGCGATCCGAAAATACCACAAGTCACAAACAAGCAATTGAAACATACTGTTGTCGCGCTTGAAGCCCATCTACGTAGGTCTGATTGGTCCTGGGATTTGACTACCCTGGGAACATGTCGGGGATGATCATGGACTATTATATATCATCAGACCATATTACATGTACATATAACATAATTAAATTCAAATAGATACTTATACCCATATTTTAATACCAATATTTTAATGATTATATATTTAAATGGATTATATAATATATCACACACACATATGTATATATATATATATGAATATAATCCCTGAACTGAGAACCCCCATGGCAAACAGCCAACCATTTTTGGCTCATCTGAGTCTCCACACATGGGAGGTGCCTCCTCTGCGCCTGGCACCCAGAAACTGTCCCAGTCTTAGTGGTGAAACCACCCATGGTCTAACCAACATGCAAACGGTTTAGGAACGTTTAGGAAACCACCCATGGTCTAACATGGTGAAACCACAGTTTCTGTTAAACCATGCTTAGGAACGTACGTTATCAAAATCTTTGAAGTTAAAATATGGTTTAACAGAAACTGAATATGGTCAAAAACACATAAACTGAAGTTGAATTTAGGCACATAGTCTATATGACCTCTTCTAACTGGACCAGTGGGAAACACAGCCGACAAGGTGCTGGAGGGCACCCCAAATTTATCTTTCCCGCCATGGCAAGCCTAGATGCCCCACAAGAAGGGTAATAGGTTGAGGAAAGTCTCACTGCTCCATTTACGTCAAAGAAACAACTCATGTATCACCAACCATTTGCAAGCAAGAGTCTACCCCGAGTCCGACAGTTGTGGATTATGTAGCTGTGTATTATTATTGATGTTGTTACTATCATCACCATATTCACCACCATATTCACGACCATATTCACAACAATATTCACCACCATCATCATCACCGTCACCATCGCCATCACCATCACCATCATCATCACCATCATCATGACCATCAGCATCACCATCACCATCACCACCATCATCACCATCAGCATGATCATCATCAGCATCAGCATCGTCATCATCATCATCATCATCATCATCACCAGCATCATCATCATCATCATCACCATCATCATCATCATGATGATCATGATCACCTGCATCACCACCAGCATCACCACCATCGTCGCCATCCTCATCAGAACCCAGCGCAACACGTGATTTTTTCTCCACCAACCTTCCAAACCAAAATTTACCCAGAAAGGAAGGAACATCTAAATATATTTATATAAATTAGGTGAAATATTCTCAACAGCCACCAACCAAAAAATCCAAAATAAGATAGTTTCGCACTAAGAAAAATGACCAGTCTGAGCCACTCCCTGCCTGGCACTGGCGCTGGAACCTGCATTCGAACTAAAGATCGACCATGGGGTATCGACCGATTCAAATTGGGAATGAAATGCATTCAGAATTTAGTTACGTATTAGTGCTGTTTGACAACATACAGTAGTCAGTTGTCTATTTTGGTATCAATATGTTGAATTTATAAACATGTCTTTGAGTTGGGCCCGTGGCTGTGGAACAACCGGCACCATCGATGTGTCTTGAGTCTTGACTGGGAGTTCCCTTTAGGCTGCTATCAAAACCCTGGCATCTGGCATCCTGGTCGTCAAAATAGCTGGTGTGGATGCCCCCAATAATTCTTTGGTTTTGTCTGAAAAATGAAGTTTGACCTGTAAAGTCAATTACACAGTAAATTCATCTATATGGAGGTTTCCTAAACTGGTGGGTACCCCCAAATCATCCATTTATAGATGGATTTTCCAAGAACATGTTTACAAACCATCCAGCGAACTTGGGGATCCCCCATGACTATGGAAACCCATGAACCAGTGGATTTGGTGGTGCCGCGGCCTCTACTTGCTGCGGGGGGGCGTCCTCCTCGTCATCCTGACGGCATTCCGTGGTCACATACGCTCCAGGTTGCTGGTTGCTGGTATATTAACATGTATAATTATTGGATATACATGTCTTTTAGACAATAAACTGAGATACCTTGGAACTTGCTTGGAACTTGCGAAGCATTTCATCAACTAGATAAAGCTGGTGTGTATTTGTTAATACAATTCAAGAGAAAACGTGCAAATGCATACATATATCATCATATATCACGCATTTCAGAGTTTCAGGCCGGTTGAATCTTCATATTTCTAGATAAATTAATACCCCTTTAAATTCACGGGTGCAGAGGCGCCATTTTCAACCTTCACCAGTCGGTTGAGCACCTCCATGGTGTCACCGTGAGCTCGGATCAGCAAAACAAAATCGGCAACCACCAAGACAAATGGACATTCATATAGTCCAAAAATGTCCAAAATTGAAATCTGGACATTCACATACAGATGGACTGCAGATACCAAATACTTGTACAATCTATCCTGAACACCTGGTATATCTTTAGACCGTGTTTTAAGACATACACTGGACTGCAAATCGACAGTCGCCCACCTCGTCATCCTGTGTGAATTTCGCAGGCATCGAGGCATAACGTGCCAGGATTGGTCTCCTGGATATCAGAGAACACCCAGGTAAAATGTTTAGAGATCCCGGAACAAGATGCATCAAAACATATATATATATATAAATTAGCATTGCTGTAATATGTATCTTATAGACAAGGATGTATGGATGTAGATGTATGAATAGATATATAAATATATGAACACATAAATAAACAAATGAATGCATATACGTGTATGTATATATATATACATACAAAAAATATGAGATACTACCTGGTACATGCGTGCACATATGCTTGTATACAGTACGCATGTGTGTGTCTACATATGTATGTATGTAACTTGTATATATTGTAAAGATATATGTATATATATATACATATTTGCTTTCATACTTCTATATTAAATTTCACGAGTTCCTGGGATTTTGTGACTTTTAGGGAATATTGGATATCAAAGTCAAGATGCAATATTTGGTGCAGTGTACGCGCACAAGGGTGGCACCAAAAAACTTAAGCATCATGGTTTGCACGGGTTTGCACTGGATCAGCCTTCCATAAATGGAAT
>Ga0126342_10009063_pt1 | contig 17825 bp, 20 predicted proteins | sample Cyp1metagenome_FD_92528 | JGI IMG/M metagenome (GOLD analysis project Ga0126342, IMG submission 92528) | Coral microbial communities from Lord Howe Island, Old Settlement Bay, Australia - Cyphastrea 1 metagenome | ecosystem: Host-associated > Invertebrates > Cnidaria > Coral ... | reverse complement strand
TAGGTCACTGATGATAGTGGAAAGGCTTGTGAAATCATGTTGCCGCACTCAGCGAAGCCACTCAGGGACCAAATAGACATGTATTGGTGACGCACTTCAAGAAGCTATGTGTATATATATATACGTGTTGGTTTACGTTCTAAGTGATAAATGGGCCTAAGTGATATTTTGACGTTCTAAGTGATGAATTTTCCCTACGTTCTAAGTGATGAAATTTTGCTACGTTCTAAGTACGTTTTTTTTTTTTTTTTAAATTTTACGTTCTAAGTGATTGTCCGTCACTATAGACATGTATAGACAATGATAGAGATAGTAGATGTACTGTATGTATCGACCGACAGAAAGGTTGATAATTCTAGGCAAACATCATGATTCCATAGCTATCCCCAAGAGGCATTGGGCATGGATAAATTTAGGACCACAACGACTGTATCAATAGAAAATCACCTGAGTGACTCCGCTGCCGCCCCTTTTCAGTGCATGGTTCAAGAATGGTTTCATCAAGTATAGCACCCCGATGAAACCAATACTTACCTTCCAAGAAATGCTTCAAGATACCACTCACATATATGCAGGCTTAACCTGACCAAGCGTGATGTTCAACAAGGACAGTACTCGAAGAGTCGAAGAAACCTCAAATTGACTTTCCAGAACGCTCTCAAGCTGGGAACGGTGCTGATGGAGACCAAGGCGCTTCCGGCGTTGCAAAACTTTCAAACTGTGTCTCTTTCTTAAACAATTATAGATACACAGTTGCAATATATTGCAAGTACTCTAGTTGCATATATGAGATATTATGAGATGCATTACGTACATTTACCTGCATCAATTATGCCACAGGCCCGCCATGTGCCTCCCTGTATTCTCGTTGCAGGCGTCGATGCATGCATGGAGCAAACGTGGCAGCCCCAAGTGAGGGCTTTGAGCGCTGGGATGGTTTGGAATTGGTACTGGTAGTATGTTCTATATCCTGTGCTGGGTCAGATGCTGGCTGATGGACCAGAAAATTCAAGGATCCTGCCCTTCACGATTGTGAAATAGGAAGATATGAAGCAGTTGCCGTGGACAGAATGATATCTTACCATCAATATCGACAAAAACGACAGCGAGGAGAACGACAATGGAAACAACAGCATCAGCAACAGCATCAGCAACAAAAGGAAAAAAAACAAATGCGAGAACAAGAGCAGCAAGAACGATATCAAAATGATGCACAACAAGAGCAGAACAGCTCCAAGAAGAACAGCAACGCAGTAGTGAGGGCAAGGAAAGCCACAACAACTTACAATCTCTCAAGTCAGGCTTGGCCAGCATTTACAGGCCAGAACCTCCCTTTCTCTACCACCTGTAAATTCATGAATAAATCTTTTGGCAAGGCATTAACCTCCAGAAATGGCTTGTATGAAATATGCACTGGAATCATCACAAATCCAAAGTTTCAATCCAAAGATATTCAACAGTTCAACAGTTCAACATTCATGAGCCAATGATGGTCTTTTCCTTTGAACGACGTCGACGTCGATCCCGAGGCCCAGGATGCTGTCGAGAACGACCGCTCCGCTTCTCCATGGGTCCAGGGGCCCCAGGGCTCGCAGATCCGGAAGGAATTTTTGGAGCTGAAACCCATCGAGATATCACAGATATCCATCATGATTCATCTAATAACACTTACTGTGGGGTTGGTTACAAATCAACTGACTAACTGTTTAAAAGTTTAAAACTACTCATAGATTGTTGAGGGAAATTTTGCGGATTTGGAACTCTCAAAGACGTTCAATGAAATGGGGTACCATAGTGCTCGGGTTCGTTCTGCTCATGAGCCAAGGCGGGTGCCAGAAGGAGCCATGGTCGCAACTGTAGGCGGGCGAGTTTTGCAGATCTTGATCCGGCTCATCATGGGACCGGCTACCATGGAGTGCACTAAACTTGCAGCAAAGGTATCCCCGGTATCATTTCTTTGGACTTCATCAACATGTGTCAAGTGCATTTTGCTGGTTCTCCCTTTGGTATCTCTCAAATAGGAACGAGAGATGTCGAGAATGAGACAACTTGGATATGTTTGTATAGATATTGATGTGAGATTAGCAGATATCAACTGATATCAATAGATATCACAGCACTTGATGCAATGTGCATCTCACACCTTCTCCAGGCGGCCATGAATTTGCGCTTCCATCTACTGGGGTTACAGCCTAAGGATAGGAACATGTTGGGCCACCCTTAGATTTCAACACGTTTGTTCATGGGGATACCCCAAAGCAGCAATTTTCAGAGGCAAAGTGATGATCAACAATGAGATTTTGATGTACAGTCCATATTTTCACACACGCCCATATAAACAGACTATTTCTTGCATTGATGGAGTCTTAGCAACGGTCCACCATTTTCCTAAACCAAGAGGATAGGCTAGGCTAAATGGGTCCTGTGGATGAACACCGCCTCATGTCTTAGAAATTGACGGCATATGAATGGACAGCACACAACCCCCTTGTGATCAAGTCAACTATTTGCCATCTACAAGTAGGTCATCTTTGTTTGGAGAAACTACATCGGACATGTCGCGGAGTATGTTGGACATCTGGACCGAGTTCATCAAAGTCCACTGGTTGGGTAGCGCTCATGATAACAAAGTTCCCACAATTCAGCAAAGCTTCTGTGAATTCTCTGACCTTGTCAGGAACAGTCAACAGAAAACAAATATGGCAAAGCTAAAAACAAAAGTTTTTTTTTTTAATTGAGATTTGCAGTGATAAATATGGTGTAATTACACATTCTTTGGTATTTGCATACATATATATAATATACATGTGTACACATGTTAGGGAGTGGGCCATCTAGTGAGGCTTCCATGGCCCTGGCTGTAGTTTGATGGTACTGAGTCTACCCCCCGGCGGAACTCATCACCTACCACCACTGTGCAGTGGCATTGGGATGCAGGTGCCCTGGCGGATCCCGGCGGGACTAGCAGGATGACCATGGATGACCCATGGGCCTGGCATTGTCGACAGGTACCCCTGGCACAAGCACTCCAATGAGAGCGGCGGCCACGAATGGTGGCTACCAGGACCTTCATGGACTTGCAGTTCTTCTGCTGGGCTGTGTGACAGATGAAGAGTATTAATATTAGAGACCTTATTCCCCAGTGGTTTTCAATATAAAGACACATACAAACCCATGATGTCAACCAAGTTTGCTTCTGATCTGCCCAACAGAGCTGCAATCGTAGACCAATTTGCATCCTCCCGAGCTGGTTCGAATTCCAGGTGGTTGTCACCCTGGAAAACTCTCAGATGGGTCAGAATTACTTAGTGCCAATACGAATGGACGCACGATGACGCATGACTCCACCAATTGTCGGAGGATTAAACATGATTAAACCATCTGTTTGGGGGTCAACTAATTTTGATCCATAGCCATATGCTCATTCTCATCATTTCTCATCCATTTCTGGTGGTCAGGATCAGTCTGGCCTATCGGGGCTTCCCCCAGAGGCTCGGTTGGTCATGGGTCGAAGTGAGCAGCGCTTCCTGGAGAGGTGATTGGAGGCTTTGGTATTCAGGGTACATATGGAATCATATGGATATATATATATATTTATATATATATATATTTATATATATATATATACAATTACAATCAATTACATACACATATACATACTACTTATATCTAGTTATATCTACTTATATGTTATTAGTCAACTACAACAAACACTCCGTTCCTGCGGATCTCCCGCGGGTGAACAAAAGTGGCGAGTTTTCAGGTGCGGCTGCATCGATCTGCCAGTGCTGGGACGGTCTGATCCACAGAGGGATGGAAAGGGAGATGAGTTGACGGGTTTGCAATGGTTTGCATCCCATGTAATTACTAATTACAGATATTACAGGTTGATGACAATAATGGAGAATGAGAGAGCCTCAAATTCTATGCGGCGTGTTCTCAAGCCTAATAATCAGATTTTTGCCCGGTTGAACTTGACTCATCAAGCCGCAAAATCGCGGGTTCCAAAGTGGCAGCTTTATGCCATGTCAGTCTGTTCGGGTTAGGCTTCATCGACCTGGCCATGTCGCCATTTGTTGCAGCTCAGGGATGCTGAGGGTGACTTGAGATTTGGAAACATTCCCATGGCATCTGGATGTATGTTTTTGTTGAGAGTATTTTTTTTGATTCTCAGTTGGTTCTCATCTTTCCAGCGTCAGGAACTAGCCTTCTTGGCTCGTAGAAGATTTGAGGAACGAGAGCGTCACATCATGCAGAAGTTGTACTGCAGAGACTTAACAAAGGACCTTTATGAAGTCCAAATGATAAGGTAAAGCTTGGTAGAGCCAAGGATAGGTTTCAATTGGGTATGGTTGAGAATGATCCGCTATTGGCAAAAGTACGTAAAAGTTGGGTACGGTTTACCATAGGCTTCATCACAGTGTCCTGTTTCCTGGTTCCTGGGGTTGCTGGATGCGACGCCTCTCCTTCCGTAATTCTGTAGCAATTATCATGAGACAACATGATCAGATAATGATCAGAACGAGGTGAGGACCAACTCTAAAGCATCCTTCAGCCGGCTGTGTCTGACCTTTAAGCGCGCCATGTTGCGGACACGTGGTTGATCGAAGATGACAGCTCCGAGATGCCCGCAAAGACCTTTGGATTTGAAAGGCTTGGGAACGATGCAGAATAGGGACCGACCTTAGGGGCAGCATTAACGAGCCGTCCACAACACGTCCAAAGGCTTCATTTATGCAACGTACCTCTAGCTTAACTGCTTAGCATTATATTTGTACTCGTACTAACATGCGTCCCAGATCATCCAGATCTTGTTCGGGTAATTGGCATGTACGAATTTCGATCGCTGGATTAAAAGTGACCCACCATGCCATGTCGCCACTTAGGACAGAGCAAAGTTGCTGGGCAGAGCTCTTGCTACCTGACTCACATGGTTCCGGATGGAGCATGTTGTGAAGCCTGTGAAGTCGCAACGGTCAGGGATGTGGACATTTTTTTCTTGACATGCCGCATAGCACAAATCTTTGTTTGACATGAGCCGGGTGGTACCTTTCAGGCCGCTTTTCCGGCCGCTTTTCCGGCAAGTGCCAAGGATTGGTGGTGGGTTATAGCACCCCATGAAGGATATCCTCGATCTGTTCAGCATTTTTGAGTTGTGATACTTGTACTGTGGTCAGCCCATTTTGTATGAGGTATGAAATCCATTCACAGTTTGTCGGATTATGTCGGATATCCCTATGTCATGAGGTACGGCAAAGCGTGCTGCTTGTGGAACTGCATCTTCGCTCCATGCGTATTGAGCTTTTGGAGCTGCGCCATCTACTGCTGTGGATGTCTCAGAATCTTGGCCGGGTCCATGGTTGCGGATTGATTATGCAAGAGATGGCCGGGGCTGAGCTTCTACTCCTAACTTTGGGCTGAACTGAATAAATGAGAAGTGTAATTTTGTAAAGACCGCTGCTGAAGGTCACAAGATGTGTTCAGTTTGCCTTGAAGACATGTGGCAGAGTGGCAGAGTGGCAGAGTGGCAGAGTGGCAGAGTGGCAGAGTGGCAGAGTGGCAGAGTGGCAGAGACATTTGTCCTTGTCTCAAAGCTGGGTTCCCCAGCACGGCATGCACGCGACGAAAAAGTTCTTTGTGCCAAACCCAAGAGATTTTTAGGAACCATCAGCCCAGACATTAAGATCCTCAGAAATGGTTCCTTCCAGTGGTACACCCAGGGGTTGGGGATGCCTTCTGACACACCAGTCCTTTCCCAGGAATCTACGCAACTCGTAATGCGTACCTCGGAGTCATATCGGAGCCACATGAGAGTCGCAATGCCAAAGCATGCCTGCAATGCTTGAGCCAACTTCTATGTTGGAGCCCATAATTCTTCAAAATTAATGTTTGCTGCAACACCAAAAAGGGCCGAATTTCGGTCCATTGGTTGCGCAATTTCGAGCCATTCTCCTAGTGAAGAATTGGAGGCAGCCCCTGCAGGCAGTCGACCCTCTTCAAGGATGCCGACTTCCCTGCCAATGCAGTATCATTGGGTGATCTTCAAGAGGCCTGGTGCGGTGGGACCCAGCCATACCCAGTGGTACCCACTGGTAACTTATGGGACTACAGACTTTGAAACAATGACAATTTTCCATGACTTTTCTGCATGAACTTTGCCACGCTCCTAAGCAATTGACTGTGCCCAATGCTCTTTTCCGCTGACCCCCTGTCTTTTTTGACAACAACCATGTTCAAAAATGTTCAAAATATGTTTTGCAACAGTGAGGTCAATGTCTGTGCTTTCTACCTGAGAGAAGCAAGAAAGGAAGGGAAACCGGCAGAGATATACGATGGATCAATCGATCTAACCCCCTGGGATTTGGCTGCAGCTTGAGGATGTAATTTGGTTGCGTGCCACGAAGTATGCGAGGACAAAGCCACCCAGCCCGCATGCAGCTTTCATGACATTTGAATCGTTTTGACTGATGTTGAATCAGACAGATTTAAACAGTCTTGCAGCCATCAAACTTTTTTTTTGCATCATGACACGACAAGTGGTGACGAGATGGTGACGAGATGTTGATCGCGGTCCTAAGGAGCCTACAACTTGTGGACGAGACCATAAACATCCACAGACTCTGTCAAGGCAGCGTTGGAGTTCCGGAGCAACAAAGAAGTGGGATGCTATGGATATAACAATGATATATATATATATATATATTACATATTTAAAATACTATGGCATACCATGGCCATTAGGCCGAAATATACCGAAGTGCTGACATGTTCCTGCAAAAAGATTGGATGGTTGATTGCTCATGAGGTTCCGCAGGCCATTCTTCAGCCAAGGGTCATGTGTTGCAGCGTTGCAAGCATGTTTGAAAACATTTCCAAGAATTAACTAAAGTCAACAGAGGTATTCAAAGGATATGTGTTTGGTTTGTGTTGACCCTATCCCTGGGGGTTCTTCCTGGCACATGAATAAACTTGACCTCAGCAACCAAGGCTCCCACCTCTGCTCAGCTAGTTTCAAAGATGTTACGATTGCACGCTGGGTGCATGATCTGCCAAAGTAATGAACACCTGATAGAAGCAAACTATAATAATTAGATCAAGTCGAAGCATGTGGGCCCACAATTTCATCATTGCACAGTCTACCTTCCGAGGCTATTGGCATTGGTATGTGTCGGCAAAATGTTGAATCCAACCACAGATTTGGTCCTGTCTAGTTTTAAACGATCCATTTTTCGACCCAAAAACATCCCCTACCCTTATCTTGAAGCTGGGTAAACCGCTTCGGAACATCTCCAGGTGCCAGTGGTGAAACGTGGCTCCTCTCAGCCATTGCTTGCATAGGAGAGCGCAGGTGCTCCGGCAGAGCAGCGTCCATCCATGGCATCCAACAAACCTCAGCATCCAGGGACTCGAGTGGAAGAGATTCGCAACAGCACTTGAGTGGTGATTTAATGGTGATTTAATGGTGATTTAATGGTGATGATTCTAGATCTTCTAGTCTTCTAGTGGAGAATGCGGAGAGATTGAGTTTCCCTAGGTGCAATATTCGATATGCCAGTCAGATTTTCAAGCAATCAATCTTCGGAACGCACAGTGTTTGTCCGTTTTCACGTTCTTTTCTCTAAAAATGATACCTATTTGTAACTGACCTGTCCGAGTCCTAGTGCAATCAGAGTCACATAGAGGTAGACAATAATCATAGTCCAATGATCATATATCATAACTAAAGTTTGCTGCGTGACAATAGGGCCATAGTCCAATGACATAGGGCCAGTGCCTCGCCGTCCGTGGCAACGCCGTCTCCAGGGCGCTGCACCACTTGTTCGAGAGCGTCGAAAGAAGTTCGCGAGGCCGATTCCGGCGGGTCACGCCGGCCCGGCCACTGGACGATCCATTGCCCTGGTGATGGTGGTGATGATATGCCGTGAAGATGCTGCTGATGTTGCTGATGTTGCTGATTCTTTTGACTTTTTTTTTCCGCCCCAGATACTTTGGGGATGATAGCGATGGGGATGATCCTGAGAATTGGTGGTCCATCCAGTTGACTTGGTGGTCCATCCAGTTGACTTGTGCCCAGGAAGAGTTTTTCCGGACTGACTGTTGGCAGAGACTGTTGTCAATGGTCATAATTCCCGAATGCATTTTATTGCCATGGATCTAGTTGATAAATTAGTACTAGTTGATTAGATGGCTGTTTGACTGCTGCTTCCCGGTGCAGGGAAGTATATTCTGAAACTTTTTGATGGTGTTCAGCAACAGTGGCAGAGGACAGACAAGTGGCCAGTGGAGAGAGTAGTGCAGAATTGGGGGGTGGCCATATTGTGGGCAGTTGAATGAATACACATCCCATATTAGGTCAATTCTGATCGTGAATTGATGTCATCTGCTGAAGGGAAGTAACCTGCGGCCCTGCAGTGGATTCTGCAAGCCAACGGTGCAGACCCTTAGGGAACTTTTGAGGCTGTAGGCGCAGACAGAAAAGCAACGCATTCTTTCTGATATCCTGAAGCCGAGAGGGAATGGGGATTGAAAGAAAGGTTGAATCAACATGCACATTACCCTCTGGTAAACTAACATAGCTATTGAAAATTGCCATTTATAGTGGATTTTCCCATTAAAAATGGTGAATTTCCATAGTTATGTTAATTTACCAGAGGGTATTCAACATATTCAACTACTCTGAGATCGGATTGAGATGGAACATGATGGAACCCGAGGAGGCATGACAGGGTGTTTTGACAGGCTGTGTGCCGCAGTGGATCATGATAGAATGATTTCCACCATTTTCTACAATATACATGGGTCATTAAATGTCCCCATTGAACATCACCCAACCATTAGGTATATGGTCTATAATGGCTACTATAAGGTGATGTTCAATATTCCCAAAATGGGACAGTTACCAACCCCTGATATAAATCAGACAAGTCATACAAGTAGAATTTCAGTAGAGCATGGAACATCCTTGTCACATCCCCCAACGGGCGACAGGATCATCATTGACGCAGCTGGGCTGTCGATTCGAACAGGGAACTCACCCCACTGGCCCCATAAAGTCAAGCTGCCAAGCTATGACCACTGGTGACCACTGGTGGACATGAGGTCTTGAAGAGTGAGTGTAGATCATGGAGAGATTATATCAGTCAGTGCCAGTTTCTTCAAAGAAGCCTAGTCTGAGGCTTAGGCCGACGTTTTTTTGAGCATTCGGCCAGTGCCGACGATTTTTGTGCAAAGACCTTCATGCCCTCTCAACCAGTACCTTGGGATTGGCGGGGATTCGGCCCCCAGAACAGAGCACTAACCTGACCAGTTGCTGAGCACTTGATAAAAACCGAGTTCGGAGGGTTCCCTTGGGAAAAACCACCAGACCTTGAAGAGAGTTGAGTAGCAGACTTGCGAAACTATGATCCCTGGTTTGGAACGCTAAAAATTGGATAGATGACCATGACAACCAAATACTCTCTTTGTTTTTGATCATTGGTTCTCTGCAGGGTGGAAAATCCTGAATCATATTTGACCATCTTGGTATAGCCAGTAAATGGCAACTTGCTAGAAATATAAGACATTTGTTTCTTGCCAAAGATTGGCTGGATCTCGGAAGTGTTGGAGTGCAAGCATCAAGAAAAGCCCTTCATTGACCCAGTTGGTCGCCTTTTTTCATGATTTTGATGCTGCCATGCAATATCAAGGACAGGATCCCCTGTGACCGGGCTGCCTATGAAAACGATAAGAGCTTCCATCCCAGCTTTCTGACGAACAAGGCCTGCATTGGGGTTGTAGCAGTGGATGCCAGAAATATGGACCCGGAGAGAGGAACATCTTGGAGAGGTTTCTGTGGCAAAATGAAGGAAATTGATTCTGGTGAAGAAATTCCCAAGGGACCTTTCATCTTCCTGATCCTTCAACCTGTTGTCCCTATAGAGTGACATCGTGTTCCGATGAGGTTGAGGTGTTTTTTTCCCTGATGCTTTCATTTTTCTGAACATTGAGATATAAACAGCGTGTTTGCCATTGACTAAGCCATGCTGATCAGGTGCTGAAAGTTCCTTGCGTTGTATTTCAAGTGTGGTGAGGGTGTGATTATGGGATCAATTGGCCGGATTTTGAATGATTTTGACATGTTTTGTTCAATTTAAATTTAGGCGACTTATAAGAGCATGCAGCTTGGGCGATTTCTATGCGGTTAAGCCCACAAATAAATGGAAAGCCTCCATTTAGGAAATTGTTCAATCGACGTAGTTTTTCCGGAGGTTTGGCGGTTGTTGGAGAGTTTTCTCACCTGAAGATGTCATGCATTGTTCAGTCATTTAAGTTAAATGACCGAACAATGCATTTATAAAAGTTATATTTATTTATTTTCCTGCCTGCTATTCAACGTGGTCGAAGATCCTAATTCTGTGGTTGCAGGAGAACGACCTCTTCCTCCTCCTGATCGAAAAGGCCGCATGCGGTGATAAGAGCAGCATTTTTTGAATCTGAATTTTCCCATAACCATGATGTTTCTTGCCATAGCAAGTCCATGCAAATCCTGATTCCATGTGGAGAATGTTCCAAGATTTGGAACGTCACAAACCGTTCTTTTCGCTGTGCCCGAAAATCGTCCACCACATGGTGCATGGCCCCGAATCGTCCATGCTGAACTTTTCCCGCTCGAGTTGCTTTTCCCACCTGACTTCTCAGTCTGTTGCTGGTATAGCTCATATCTCTAGGGGGAATTAACATCCGGAACTACCAGCAAATAATAGAATATATAATTATATGTATATATATATATATATATTACATACATAAAGTATGGGGGAAACCACAGTACTGATCGGGCTTTAATCCATAGTCATGTAAACCCATACTATAGGGCATGGTTTTATCCCTACTGCCAGGTTTTTTTAAAACAAATTCGATGCATTTTGCATGAGTATGATTTAGCATCAGGAATCTCGTTGATTGATGGAAATCCCCCTGGTGACCATATCTATATAATCAATCCCATCCCTTTAATTGGTATTAAACACACCCTTTAGAATCTATGGTTTGGATCTCCTCATTTTGGGTAGCAGACTGGGGTTATGAAAAATGGGAGCATAGGATTCCATCCATTTCCATCCGATCCATCTTTGCATGTTCTGCAGAATTTTCCACATTTCCCAATGAGGCCTTTGCCAAGTTCATGGGTGGCTACCAGCGCCTGAAAGAGGGATCAACTGCTTGGGCCCTGAGCGCCATGACTGGCGATCCAACCAGGTCGGGCATAGCCAGGGCGGCCCTTTCCCATGGACCCAAGGCGGTTCACAGTAACGATGTTGCCAATCCATCCCACCCTGGGAGGATCTTTGTCCGCAGCGAAAATGGCATGTGGACCAGGAAAGAGTTGGAGGACTGGGGGCGAAAGACATAGGGTGAGACCAGGAGTTGGTTGTTTTGTGTTGTCTCGCATGCTTCAATTGCTCAAGAAAAAACGCGAATCTCCTGAAATAATTCTGCGTGCACCGTACTCTTGACATTCGCGCTGAGTTTTTTTTTTGTGTGTGTGTGCTTGTTGCATGTCATTCAGGCTTCCACTGCCCAATTTCACAGCCATAAATGGCGATCACAGCTCGATGAAACCCTTGGTGTTGGAGACACCCCAAGGCCCAGCCCAACATTGTGGCTTTTTGCGCAGAAGCCACAGAAAATCTCTTGCTTAATCAGCCGTCAAATGATTAATCATCACTTGGTTCCATTATGTAGCAACAATCCACCACTCAAGCATGCAAGAATCCTCACCACTCATCAGGCTACATTCTGTTTATCAGGGACGCCTGTACCTAATATATCCTAGTATCATATACTCACATGATGTTCCAAACATCGACTGTCAAACTTCTGATTTTATGCCATGCTATCTGTGTGAGGATGAAGTCGATGCCGACGGTCAACGAAGCCTGTCCTTGTTTGACACAGGCAGGGCATGGCGTCCGACATTTTGCAGATCCAAAGGGTGTCAGGTATGACCCATAGGTATCCATAGGTATCCATCGAAAATCTTAGGAAATCCTGATAGATTTGGTCCAAAAATTTCCATCATTGCCTTGCTATCTTGAAGATTCGGCTGAAGATGTTCTGCACCTGGAGGAGTAGAGTTGGCTCCTGAAGTTCTGTTCGAAGTGCTGAGGAAGTATTGCATCTGGGATCGCAGATGGTGAGCATTGGGAGGATTGGAATGGATGGGACAGCTTTTGACTGCATGGGTAACCCGGTTACCCTCTGGTAATTTGACATAGCTATGGAAAATCACCATTTTTGATGGGAAAATCAACTCTAAATGGCCATTTTCAATAGCTACGTTAAATTACCAGAGGGTAGTGTCCACCAAATCCAAAGTTTCAGTCCATTTGGGTCCACCACGGCCCGGATCTCCTGGTGGCACTTGAGGTCTGCTGGAGAGCGTGCTTTGTGCTGCCGGAGCCAATCCAGCGAGTGGTCTGCATCCGAAGCACGCCTACAGCATTCTGGATGTCCGGAAGGCAGTACCGTCGATATTAGCGGAATTCCATCCTGAAGCAACCAGTTGAGGGGACAGAGCGCGTAGGATACAGGATACAGATGGATACAGTACTATAGGAATCGGAAGTGATGGGATGTGATGGGTTCCCACCTTTTCTATGATGTCTAGCAGAACGGAAAGATGTGTAGCTTGTGCGGTGATGATGAAAATATCCGCGACATTGGAAGAGTTGCATTTCCTTATCACATACCCTCTGGTTATTTGAGATAGCCATGGAAAATGACCCATAGAAATAGATGGTTTACCTATTAAAAATGGTGATTTTCAACGGCTATGTTAGTCATAACCAGATGATATTCAATGAGTTTTTTTTTCTTTTTTTTTTAAATGACGTCTTGCCCTATCAGTTCCGGCAAGGCCAGCCCTGATAATGTGTTCAAGACACTTTGACGACTAGGTTTGAAATTTAAAAAGTAGGTGAGGAAAAGTGCAACATCTACAGCTGTTACATATTTCTTACAGCAATCTATAGCAATCTTGCCTGATATTTGCCTGGATTGGCCTTACCAAAACAACAAACACCGGGTGAGTTTTGGTTGGTCCAGTGGGGTCACGGTGTCAGGTGCAGGGCGGCATCAAGCTGGGTGGCGGAGAGTGGCAGCGAGCTGTACAGATGCGCAACATTTGGCCAAGCGGCAAGGAGAAACTTTGGATTTGCATCCTGATTATTGATGACTGTATTTTTTTTAGGATTAATGGTATATAGTGGGTTTATTTGAAATCCATTCTCCTGATTATTTATTTAGTGGGATTGTTTTAATTCATATCATTTAATATTCATATACATTTATATTATTATATGATGTAATATTACTTAATACCGTGTGTATTATGTGATATGATTTAATCATCCACTTCATCCTGATTATTGTAATCAAAGGCAATCAAGATATTTGACTGGTGTCAACATTGTCATTTGTCATCAGCAGAAGGGACGGCTCATATGCCTTTGAGGAGTAGGATTCAACGACGAACCTCTCCGAATAAAACTACAGTAAGAATCTTGTTGTTTGTAGCAAGATGCATGCACAATGTGTAGGGCTTTGAGTCATTCGCAGTCCTTACGAATACAGCATGGCCGCTGCCAGATCCTTTTTCTGAGATTTGAGTTTGGCTTCAGTCTTACACCCACCGCTTTCCAATGTGACAATGCGCTGACCGCAGCCGAGGAAAAGCCTGTCGCGTAAATCCTCGCAATTGCGGTCCATTGTGCCCTGGCATACCAAGGGCCATTTTTCGATGGATGCGGGTACCAAAAGCACTCCATGAGCAACAGACTCCTTGAGCGTCAGAAGCACAGACAGCAAGATTGATCACAGTCTAATATACATTATATATTATGCAATGTAGATATATTATTTATATATATATATACAGTATATAGTCTAATGATGTCTAATGTTGAGGTTCTTTTAAAGCGATGTTTTTGGCTTGTTTTGGTCTTCACGAAAGCAAAGAAACATCGCCTTTTTCTCAGGCCAGAGAGACGGTGGAATTCGATGACCACGATGATAGTATTCTGTGGATGTCCTGGATCCTCGGCTGCCGAGAATTTCCCGGATGCTGAATTCATGCTACTGGTACGTTTTTCCATTGTTTTTTTTGACATTTCAGGTGATTTCACGGCAAGTTTCATGATCACTTCAGCTTCGTGGTTCCACATCATGCGATTGTTTGATCAGAATTTATATCATTTATATTCATTTGTGACTTATTGCACCTTTTTGCAACATCAGCGGCAGCGGGCATTTGATTGTGTAATTGCTGCGGAGGCATCGCGGCCACGCAGCGGCTTTGTGGTTTCAACGTGTGGTTTCCGATGGCTCTTAAATGTCTGTTTTTTGATTTGATGTGGCTTCTAATCTAATTCTTATGTCGGAGGATCCATCTCTTAACCCCAGCACGCAACACCATCACAAAGAAGCACAACTCACCCTTACAGCCTTCCACCCTCAAACCCTGGCCACGTCTCCCACCCTAAACCTTCAACCCCTAACCCACCCCCCACCCACCCCACCCTAAACCCTAAAGGTCGCAGCGCGCACGTATCTTTCTTCACCACGCAGAAGGTTGGGACCGCACACAACAACAGAGGTATGTACGTGTCAAGCACGGATATGACCAACAACCAACAACCAACAACCAACAACAACGGCAGCAGCAGCAGCAGCAGCAACAACAACAACAACAACAACCACAACCACAACCACAACCACAACCACAACCACAACGACGAACATGTACGTGTGTTTGATTGACGCCGAGCTGCTATGAGCAAAAAGAAGAATCCCGCGTGCTGTGATGGGAATCAGGTCATGGGAGGCGCAGGTGATAAGCTGATTGAGGCGTAAGTGACGTACGGAGGCGTAAGTGATGTGGAGGCGCATGTGATGAAATTGTGGAGGCGCAAGTGATGTCTTAGTCACCTAGGCAATAGTACCTCCCAACGTCTTGGCTTGATGTTGGGACATGGCTACTTTCGTCAAACTTTTTGTCAAGGCTTCAGTTCTGAAGTTCGTTTTGGCTCAACACAAAGTACCAATTTTCGCCTTGACTCAACGGTTCTTCTGAGGGAAGACTTCTTGTCGACCTGGCGGACCATCTCAGTTGCCTCTGGATAGCAGGTTGACCTTTGAGTTGGCCATAGTTTCCCATAGTTTCCCTTGGTGCATCTTTGTCGGAAAGTGAACAGTTGCTGATAGAAACATGGGAGTTGCAATGATTCAGCCAATGTACCCTGTCGCATGCACATGGCAAGACCTTGAATACTTTTGACTGTCCCGCGTTGGAGACGATGCCTACAAGATTAAAACGTGCTAGAACCACTGGGGTCACTACGTACAACTGTCTTCTACTGAAATGATCTACAAGTAGAACTCGAACGAAGTGTTTGGTATAGGAAGAACATGCACAATCACACACTGTTTCGCTGCTTCTCAATCAACATTTAATATATATTTAATTTGGTCCAAGTGAATTTTCTATCACCCCTTCAGTCAACTTCAGTCCATTCGTCACGCTACCGGCTACCTCTCAGGTTGATCCTCCGAGTGGCATCGGCAGCCTCCGACTGCAGGTCTCTGGAGGCTCTCCGCTGGTCTCGCGGCTGCGTAAGGTTAAAGGGTCCAAGATCACAGAGGGATGGCAAACGGCAAACGGTTGGTTTATGATGGTTAATTTATGTTGATTTTATGTTATTTTGATTTGTAGTGTGGACATATGGAAAACATTGGAAAACTACCGGGCGACCTTTTCAGACACTTTTGGACCATAGCAACGCCCTTCTGAGGCTCCAGCAGCGGCGTGTCTCGTAGGCTGCTGCAGCTTCTGGTGTGGCCTCGGCTGTCATCATCTCTACTGTCCATATCGCGTGGTGGCTGGCGAGCATCTTGGGCAAATTTCAGCCGGGCTTTGCGGTTAAGAGGCTGTTCAGTCAATGGTATGAACAGGTTTAATGTGATGCAATATAATATGTGCTTAATAGCCATTGTTGAAAGGTCCAGTTTCAGGGCCCTTTGTCCCTAAACCATAAACCATCCTAAACCTCTGAAGTCGTCGCAGGAATGGCAAGGACGTGGGCACAGCATGCTGCTGCTTTGGTGCACGTTCCACCTATGCCGTCCCCTCGTCAGAGTTGGACCCGGGAGCCTCTACAATGCCTCTCGTCATCTCTCGATGGGTTCCAAGAATGGGGGAGACATGGGCCCCAAAATGGCAATTTGAATGGGGAGAATGATGATCGACATTGATCAACCATATTCTCAACCATCAGCTTCAGGGGTAACATTTTTTCTCGATAAAACCAGAAGGACCTGCCAGATCAGGCTGGCTGGACCAAGATCCCTTGTCACATCTTGTCACATCTTGTCACTGGTTGGTGGGAAGATGACCTGGAAATCGTTTCTTTTCTTTGCTGGGCTGATATCCAAACTCACGGAGCTCTGTGTGCTAATCATTGATTCATAGCTAGGAAATTTCAGCAGCTTTCCTTTTTTTCTGAGTTCTCGCGGTCTTGGTACATCCAGTCATGCGCAGTTCTGAGGTTGGGCCTGCAGTTGGAAAAGGAATGACCGCAAGACTTCGCTGCCAATGATGCAGCCATGGGTCCAATGGGTCATTCCACCCCCATGTCCAGCCAAAGATGAAGCGATGGTCCCATAGGTATTGACTCATCCCCATGCAGTGCCGCTTTTTTTGCAGATCCTCCAGCAGCAGATGATGGGTAGATGCAGCATCTTTCAAAAGATTTCGACAGTTTTGGTTCAACGCTTCTTTCAGAAATTGCTGGAACTGTCGCCGGCTCTTGTGGTCAGATCGAAAGAAAGAGCGGAAATAGGACTGAGATATACTGAGAATCTTGCTGAGATAGTTAGGACTTCTTTGCCAACAGCAGACATGAGCCGTCAGATTCTTCAGTCTACTCTTAGGGAATGAGGCTGGGACTGCCAGATTCAAAGAGGAGATCTGGCCTCCATGGCCTCTGTTGATTTGCCAGGCGAGGTGTCTTTTTCAAACCATGATCGAATCATCGCGACTGCAGCTTGACCAGGGGGTCATCCCAGATGGATTGAGTCACGCGTCAAGTAGCAAGGTTTGGTATGTAGAAAAGAAGGGGTTTGGTCAACATACGCAGGGTTTGTTGTTGCTTCAATACAGGAGCCATAGGACACCACCATTTTTTTTTTGATAATATCTTATACAGGCTCAATACTGGTTATTGCCGAGGTAACAGATGCTGGATGTGAGTACAGGCTGCCCGATTGAATATTTACAGCACATGTGGAGATGGGTCCAAGAACAGGCTACCCCATCAGATCCTCCAGATTTCTATATCTGTAAGGTTTCTGTACATAGTCAGATTGGTTGAATAGATCGACCCCTCCCTTGAAAGTTGTCGAGATCAGCTGCTGACACCAACCTGGCTAAAGCCTCGTAGTTGTTTGGTGGGAGGAGAGAATCCCATCATTTTGCCATGTTGGCTCACTGAAATCAGTTGCCAACACCCGGAGAAACTCAGGACAAGGCTAGACAACATCCTGATAGAAAATTTTTGCTCAGTCTCTTGAGCTTGATATGTCTTTAATCTTAATCGCAGATGGCACCAAATATATCTTCGGAGCATTCCCATTTGCATGAATTTGCGGCATGCCTTCAGGGTGAGTCAACCACAACCACTCACCTTGCGGACATGACCTGCTGCGGGCCACTAGCGTTCTCTTTGCACAGCTGGCATTTTGGCTTGATAAGGCTCGTAGATTCGTTGAAGCGGCCATCAGCCATGGCG
>Ga0126342_10009062_pt1 | contig 17825 bp, 17 predicted proteins | sample Cyp1metagenome_FD_92528 | JGI IMG/M metagenome (GOLD analysis project Ga0126342, IMG submission 92528) | Coral microbial communities from Lord Howe Island, Old Settlement Bay, Australia - Cyphastrea 1 metagenome | ecosystem: Host-associated > Invertebrates > Cnidaria > Coral ... | reverse complement strand
TGATGCCTGATGGCAAGTCAATGGCAAAAGCCTCACGAGATGTGGGATCCACCACCAGAATCTTCTCAGCATAACAAGGCACTGCCACCACTCGACCATTCACTGAGCAACTGGACACAAATTTCGACTCTCTGTCTGCCCTGATGCCTGATGGCAAGTCGATGGCAAAAGCCACGCGAGATGTGGGATCCACCACCAGAATCTTCTCAGCATCTAAAGGCACTGCCACCACTCGACCATTCACTGAGCAACTGGACCCAAATTTCCAGTCTCTGTCTGCCCTGATGCCTGATGGCAAGTCTATGGCAAAAGCCTCGCGAGATACGCTTAGGCCCATGGCTCATCAAGGCTCGCAATGAAATCCTTTCTCAGCAGCAAGCATTGTTCTGCCATTCCGAGGATCAAAAGCTGTTCGAAACCAATTCACGGGTCACCCGCATATTATGCTAAATATGCCAGCATGGTGACGCCTGTAATCACCTTCACTGCTAGTGTCGTGATGCTTCAAGCAACTGCTGGAGCCAGGACTTGGGGACAAGGGCCGGAATCATCGCAACAAGACAAAAAGGACTTTCAGCTTTCGGATTCTGGAATATTGCAACAGAAAGCCTTAATCGGCTGTCCTTTCAATCAGAATTAGACCATATATGTAACATTATGTAACCCCTTCGCAAGTTGCCAGCCATTTGTCTACATCTGAAACCTGGCCAAAATCCGAGCACAAGGAAACTAAGGGATACTAACGGGAACCGCAGTCATCCCACTGGACCATGCTGAGACCATGGCCACGTTTGCCACCTCAACAGGTTGACAACTCCGGCTGAACAGCTGATGCACCAGTTGATGCAGTAGCTGGTGCGCAAGGACTGTTCACAAGGTGCCTAGAAAGACAAGAAGGAATTGATGAAACATTGTTCTCATAGAAGAGACTTCATAATGCAGCTGCAACCATGGCGAAGACATCTTTCTCTCTCCAAAAATAATCTCAAAATTAAATATCTCAATAATGCTGAAGTTTAACACATGTTAAACCAGGAACTTCAACACAAAATAGTGGGTCCAGTAGGGTTCGTATCCACCAGTGGTCCACCAAGTCGTCACAACGAGTCTATGTTTGCCAAATCCAAACACCCAAGGCGTGACGGCCAAGTCATGATTTATGCCTTGCTACTGGAAAACCTCCATCCCTGCACAAAAATTCAAGATCTGGTCCAATCGCAAAATCATATTTTGGCATCCTTTTGCCATAATTTGCTGAGCGAATCAAACTGGAGAAACAAGCTGCTAGATAAAACCAGTTCGTTCTAAGTATGTCAAAGATCTATTTAATGTGACCACCTTTAATTCAATTTCTGACCAACTCGATCCCATCATCGCCATGAATCAACTTCAGTGTGACATACCAGGGCTGGACCTTCCAATCACTGTTGACGCGACCCATCTGCACCAATCCACCCATGGTTCTGGCCGAGATGCTACAATTCCGACCGGACACCAGCCGCGTCCAACCTGCCAGTGGAATCGATGCTCCAGCTTTGACATTGGTTTTGCGAAGACATCTGCTGATAAACACATGGCACGGAACACTTGCACTTACGAGCGCGAACACTTGTATCTGGAAGAAAATGCTTGGGGCATCTTCGGGCTATGTATCAACCACATGGAAAGTTGAAGACCAGCATACCACAACAAGCAAACTTTGACTCTACTGTTGCAGCCGGCTATCTCGGACACACTGCTCCAGATCCACATGAGCCACTCAAAAAATAGAGAAACCAGTGAAAGAAACGCCACGTATCGCCAAGTAAAAACTGTGTTGAAACATGTTGACATGTTGGTGTGGCGTCCTTTCAAAATGGACCGATTTAGGTTCTGAATCATCATCCCACGGTGGCCACGGTGGCCGCTGTGGTCATTGAGGTGCCAACAAGCGTTCGACGAAGTCGCTTTTCTCGGTGCAGCCCTTACCTCAGCACTTCGGCATTTCGGTTGGGTTCACGGGCTTCCGCACCCTTGGTTTCCCTAAAACATACTTGATCAAACAGGCCAGCTTTAAAACTAGTGCTGGATTGCCTTTGCTGATGAAATTACCATCTTATGGGGACACATCTTGAGTCATCTCTATGTCTATTTCTACGGAACATATTTTTGGTTGCTATTTCGTTCCTATTTTGGTCTATGCTGAAATCCCATCCAAAAAAGGATCACCAACCAATTTGCCCAAGCCTATTTTGGTGAAGAATTTTCCATCCATCCCATGAATGTCAAAACTCTACAAAATCACTTAGGATCATCATCTATAAAAAGGAACATGCATAAACATAACATAAACCTTATTCGAAATTTTCAATCCAATCACCATGGCTTTCCCATTTTGGGTGTGGAAAATTGTTGACATCTTGCGCCCCGGTGCAGGACGTCCCCAGGTCCACCAGCAAGGCGCGCAAGGCAGACACCTGCCGTGTCCATCGACAGCTTCAAGGGGATTCAACCAACAAAAAAATGAGACTTGACCAAGAAAATATCGGTGTCATTGGATGTGTGGATGTGTTTTTCCATGGAACAGTTTGACATTTCCCTGAAAACAGGGAAACGGTTACAGAAAATATGGGTGTCATTGGGTTGGCTTTTAAAGTTTCAATTTCCCTCTTAGAACTGGGAAATGGTGCCAGAAAATGATATGCCTGCACTGTGGAAACAATGTGTTGGTCGTGTTAAGCTTCCTCTTTCTATTGTTTGGGTTGATTGTGTTGGTCCCAATCTCAATCAGCCTGGCCAATGTACTACAGGTAACCATCACAAAACGTTCACATAATGAAATTATCCTTCTAGACTCATCTTGCGGGTTTAAGATACCAACCTGCTACCGAGCATGTGTAAAATTGATCAGAACAAGATGGAATGCTCATCAAAATTATCAAGCACAAGTTAGGTGCATGTCTAGCTCTGAAATTGTGACCCATACAGCCCATACATGGGTGTTTCTCAAAATTAGGGGTGTCCCAAAACCATTGGTTTCCCATTCAAAAGTGAATCATTTTGGATGATTTTGGGGTCCCCAGTCTTACAAGAGACTTCCATAAATTGTACCAATTCAATAAACTGAATAAATCCCTAACCTACTGATGTTGGGCAGTTTCCATTCCATGGATGCATTGACCCGCCGTCAGTGCTTGCGGATGTTTCTTGCCCTTCTGGTGGCGCACCGGTTTCGTTGCCAGTGCTTCACGGGTGGAGCCTCGAATCGCCTCCATCCAGCGGTACCCAGCCATGGACTGAGGATAACAGAAAAGGTTTGGTAAAAGTAAGTAGACCATTGTAGAATCTTGTAGAATACAATATCAACCCAAGATGAAGTAGTTTATACATCTCCATCACCACGAAGTAGAGATTGGGAAGTGGATGTGGTATGATGTGATTGGATGTTGCTTGGATTCAACAAGGTCTTATCTTTCTCAAAGGGCCAGAGGGATTGGCGGGAAAAAACTCACATACCTGGTGAATTTGATAGAATTTGATCATCTCATCTCCAAAGTCAGTGGTTTTGCGTGTAGATTTACAGTAAATGTCGTTGGCCTCTCCAAGTGTTGGGTAATCCTATGGTAGATGTGGACTGATGTCTTACCATACAGCAAATCTCAAAATAAGGAATAGTTTCTGGAGCAGGTAATAAGGGTTTGAAAATTGGGAAGTGTATCTGCTTGCGAGAATAAATGTTCAATCTGACAACTTTGAAACCCATGAGCCAAGACATTTATGCCATTATCTGGTGTCATCATGCACATCTCCCATCATTGTTCAAGTGTACCATCCCCTCAACTAACCTAGACCCTAGAGAATCACATTTTAAAGTCGTACGTGGCCTTCCAATCTCCAAACCACCAAACAAGCAGGGTCTATGCCAGTTGGAAGGACTGTAACATCATATCTTGGATCACTTTGTTTGAAGGCTCAACTTCCCCTGATGCCGTTGCGAGTTGCAGCACCTGTAAGGCCGCATGTTTCGCGTCGGCACCTGGCGTGTTCTTGGCTATGTGGGGTGGTTCCAGCTTTGAGACACGTCGCTACTGGGGGCATTGTTTCTTTCCACCAAAGTAGCGCTTGTGGCAAAGGGGAGGGTAGTTTTCTTCAATCGTATGGTTTCACTGGCAATAAAGATGAAGAACTTAGCAGTTGTAGTTACACATCGTAACTTCCAACACCATATCATCAAACACAAAGCAACAGCAACAGCCCATCGAGATATCAGAAACCTTTCTATTTATATATATATATTGTATAGATTGACATCATCCGTCCTAGTTTGCCCTCCTCATCCAACCCCCCAACAAATCCTTGAGTTTTTTTCAGAAAAAATCACCCACATGGATGGTATCTGTCATGGTATCTGCCATGGTTCACCCACATCGCCCCATTCGCCTTTGCTGCCTTTGCCGCTCTTGGACGATGCTGAGCGTTTTGGCCGCGTTGCTCCGGCAGCTTTTGGAACGGCGGCTGGACGAGCGTCGGGGCCTAGGACGAAAGTCCCAAAGGAAATTTCGTGTCACATTTCGTCAGTCGAAAAATCTAGTGTTTGTTTTTTTGGATGTAAGACAACAAAATTAATTGGAAAGCGTACTGGAAACGCTTACCATTTGGGACGGTCGCTCATGGGGATTCCTAGTTTTACAGTTTGTGTTCAAAACTGGGCAACGAAAAAATGGTAAAACGTGAAATGCCTATTGTACCGGAGCACAGTTTGAAACCCAGGACTACCCTCTGGTCATTTAACATAGCCATGGGAAATCCCTTTTAAATGGAGGTTTTAATGGGAAAATCATCATTTTCCATGGCTATGTTAAATAACCAGATGGTACTCTCAAATTCTTGGTGTGGCAGCCCATCCCTGAGCCCAGTGCGAGGCAAAGCACGTGCCTGCGAAGCTGCAGCATCAAAAACCACCAGGTTACCCCAAATATCCCAACGTCAGTGATGGGAAGAGGTCCAGGAAGTTGGGTGCATGTGTCCAAAGCAATGATTCAACATCAACCTTCCACCTTAGGAAGCTTAAACTGGAACAATCACCGACTTCAAAAGTGAGCTCTAGATGCACCTCAGGGCCTGCAAGCAGCAGCTTCTCCGCATACGTGGTGCCTTGTAAACTGTCTGCCACATGGTGCCATGGTTGGCTCGTGCTGTGCATTGGTGGATCTTGATTGAAAATAGGTGGTAGGTTGGTGAACATCATAAACCACCAACATACACAATGTGATTCCTACGCACCTAATTTTAGGATAATCACCATTGTAATTGCGCATGAATTCGTAGGATAAAAATTGCAATTTGGAACAATAAACATAAAATGTTTCGAGCATCACGGCAGGATTAATGGTGCTTCAAGGACTCATACCCCACAGCGATGTAAGGGACAGACATTCCGGAGCTGCGGTTGCTTCGAAGATGGGCGTGATACGCTCCTCCGCTGTGCGCGGTCAAAAGATGCAGAGCAAACCTTCTCACATGGGTAAGTCTTAAATGATCCAAACAAAACAGCTTGTTTTTTGGCAATAAACATGTCCAACTTGAATAAGTTGTATTAAATTGGCTGGATTGTTAGGCTTTCACATTCTGAGAAGTACTCACATGCCAGTTTGACCATGAAAAATACTTCGCTGCAAGCTACATCTTCAGCAAATCGCCCATCCTGACTGGGGTCGTAATCAAACTCCATGACCAAAACCTCGACTGAAACCACGGTTGCTATAATATGGTTGCCTTAACAGACCCATAAAATCTGAAGGCCCTTTAGGGCAGTCTCAAGATATGGGCGCCCAAAATCCAGAAAATCATCACATCATCTCCACATTCAAATGGCCAGGAAATGAAGTGCCCCCGGTGGTAACCCCTAATTTTTGCGACAAACCTCTAAGGTTTGGACGTCGCTGGATGCCAAGGTCTTCCCAGTAGGCCTCAGCAACCAGCAACGGTGCGGGACCCAAGTAGTTCGTGGTGAATAACCAAAAAAACACATGGTATATCTGGGCTGTCATATGATCTTAAATATATATATATATATATATCTTACTACCCACTTTCTAATTGAGATGTACATCCACATATAGTTGGGTGGGAATCAATGTCCAATGCAGCAAGAGTCAGTCTACCTCTACACTCTACATGGTTAGAATGTCTGTGGTTATTCACAAATCATATCAAATCAATGCCCAATCGTAGTTGGTTTAAGCCAGATCCCGGAAATACCCTGCAGCAATCCACCTATCCCATTATTTCCCAATATTTCTCCACTGATGAGTTTCTTCTGAGGCCCACGCGTGCACAATCCCTGAAACAATTTCTTCTCACCATGCACCTGCATCAGATCAATGGGATCAACGGCTCCAGCTGCATCGAAGGTATTGGGATGGGAACTAGCAGTTTCTATGTGGGAGATGCACTTCTGATCTCCGTCCCAGTTCAACTGGAGAATTGGGATATGGGTCTGTCTGGCGAAAGATCCCACCTTCAACAGCAAGTCGAACAAGACGGGTCGGTTCTGACCTGGCATATGACGCTGGCTGCGGTGTGTTGCTTTAACTTCGGGATCTTAAGGTGCTATGGGAGCTAAATAAGCCAAATTTCCTGAAGGTCGGAGATCTTGCAAATGTGAGGGTGTACCAGAGTCCAAAAGGACATTTGCAATTCATCAAGACAGAAAAACTGTGTATGTCCTATGCAAAAAAGACACTTTCTAGCCAAATGCCGTCCAAAATCAACGTGAAATTCAGCCGGTTGCACTCAAACGGAGTTCCCTCTCCTCTTTGGAAGTTTTCACGCCTTCCTGCGGAGAGGCGTCCAACCCGAGAAAATAGGTCCATGAACTGCAGTTGCCGGGAGGCCAGGACGTGACCCTGTGGAAAAACATATTCAAATCTGATAAAAATAATGATATCAAACATTATCAAACAATCTTCCTTGCAAACAAGCACCTGAAGCATGACCTTGAACTGACAAACCACTTTTGAAGAGCATGGATCCACATATGATCCACATACGATTCACATATGATCCACATATTCCGCTCCTGCATTCTTGCCACTTGCATATTTTCGGGCAAGGTGTTCAAATGGTAGTTGAAATTCTGCACAAAGATCTTGTAGCGCCTTGGCAGCCGAAGCACTGCGCTGTCTAACCTCTGCGTTTGCTCCCAAGCTGTCGTACACAATAATCTCACCCTTCGATGGACATGTCCAGCCAGAAAATCCTCTTCCAAACCCATTTTTGCGGGTTCTCCGTTGCCCTGAAGGGGGTCGCTTCATTACAAACAGCTACCCACCCTAAAGGTCCTATCCAGCTGTTAAGGACCAAGCCCTTCCGCCGGCTCATCATCGAAAACGATGTTCTCCACCGGGCGATCTGTGCATTTGCCTCAACAAAGGGGATCCACATGTTGCCTGGATCAAGCTATTGGGATGAAAAGAACACCGCAGCCAGGGTTTGAGGTTCGCACTGCTATGTCTTCCCTGCACGCCTTAAAATTTCAGGGAAGACAAGCTGAATCACTTGGGGGGAACGAATTGATAGGCAAGGGGTGAATGACTCGAAAATTGAATGTACAGTATATCATAGAAATTGAAATAATCTCACGATCTGTTCGACACCTCTATTTGCGTACCCATTGTTTCCGAACAATCAGGGATCATCAGGGTATGTTGCCGGAAACATGTTTGATCCACGTGGTTCACCACCTTATCCCATTTATCATGGGATTTGCTGCAAAAACCGTTGTCTGATTCCAAAAATTATCCCCATGATATTTCATTAATTCCGGGGTACCCCAATTGGAACCATCTCCAATCATGTTAGACTCCGCTTAAAACTTGCTACACCCATCTTCTCCAGGTCTTTTCCAGCACCCAGCAGCTAGGAGCTAGGGACACCCAACACATGTCAACGTCCAGTTCGATGGATCCCAGCTTCTTCTGCTTATAACTGATCTCCTGCCCACCTACAACTGGCTGAATTGCGAAAGATTTGTGCATGTTTCCATGCAAACTAACTGGTTTGACTATAACTATCTATAACTATCTATAACTATCTATATACCTATCTATAACTATATCTATAACTATATCTATAAATCCAATTCACAAAAATCGCTTGGAGTAAAAAACTGGTCTACTTCAACCCTTACGATTTGTCCATGGCGTTTTTGGGGATGGGAACAATTTTTCACCTCGCCCCGTGGCGCCTGGTAGCAACACGTGCAAATCCAGGTCATCGGCCGATTGCCAGGACAGGGATGCTACCATCACCTTGGCTTCCAAAACACGTTTCTTGGCATTGTGGAAATCAAATTTTTTGTGGTGTTTATAGTTGGTTAACACCAATTTCTCTTGTAAAATGTGGGAATTCTGGAAATTGTAATTCTTGGTGTTTCTTGAAAAACACCCATGTGAACTTAACGAAGCCGCACCACGAGAATTGATTGGTGAACTTAATTACTGAACAATGGCGACAAAAACCCAGCACGGTAATTCCTTTGTCAGTTTGAATAGTGGGAAACTCCTGAAAACTCATTGGTAGAAAATCTGAATGCGGTATCCAATGCCTGATAGTTGGTGACCAAATTTATGAACCCTGGTGGATTAGCTCTGGAAATTGTTGAGCCCAGTTTACTTTGCATGGGCAATTCAACATGTTATTCAACATGTTGGTGATAAAGAAAGCTGAACTGTTCACAGAAAGTGAACTGATTTTCTTACATTGCAACTTGCATTCTCCATGAAACCTGATAGTAAAACTGGTAGTAAAACTTCACCATCAAACAACAGGGTCTTACTTCATTCATAAGACACTACTTTTGAAAACGGGATATCCTGCATGTAAATATCCTGAAGCCAGCCACCTCATCTCCATGGGTTTGATCCACAAGACAATAATGTTTATCCATAAACAATGTTGAACAACGAAAATATCGTATTATGTATTATCAATAAGCTGGGTACGGGATTATCATTATCAATAATGTTTATCCATTATCATTGTATAATTGAAGAATGTTTTTGATTCCACCCACTGTCGCGCTGGAATCTTTTGTTCAATCCTAGCTCGAGACTCGCAACTACGGCAACTGGTCCAGGTGGGGTATAGTGTACTAATTGGACCAATGAACCAACAAACATCTGGTCAGTAGACAGACCCTACTGAACTGATAGCTGGAGCTTTACCGCACTATATTCCAGTTGTGCCTCTCCATACATACACTACTGAGCAGTGAACGCCTTGCGTGTTGCCACCTGCCTGTGGGGAGTTTGCGGCAGAGCTTTGTGCGCAGAACGCCAAAAATATTACATCAGAAAGTGGGGTTTTCCTATGTATGTTTGCCTGTAAGTTGAAAAAAAAACTTACTCTGAAATTAATCTGAAATTGGGAAGCAACAAACATTGGTGACTCATTGAGTGACAATGCAGCAGGGGTGAAGCCCACAATGGGTGAGATCATGTGGGAGTTGTATTGAATTTTTGACATTCCCCAACAAAATTCGAATGGTTTCCCATTGTTCGGAAGTCATTCTTTGCGCAAGACAAATGAGTCGAATTTCCCTGTTTCCTCCCGTTTCTGGGATTTTGTGCGAAGAAAAAATGCCTCCAAGTCTTCAACAACCAGACTTAACATTGAACCCATCTCTGGGTGCTTAATCCACCATCATCCACCTCTCCCGGCTGCACCTCCACTACACGTCGTTCAATGTCCTTGGACAACGCCAACGCCCCTTTTGGGCGCCTGGCCTCGGACATCGACAGTGACGTTGTTCAGATGAAACGCCAACGTTTTCCACGATGTGTGATTATTCAGTGAGGGTGGAACTAACTATAGTAGAACTACAATGACTAGTCAATGAAATATTGTCCAACATGTTTGATTGTTTACTGTGTTTGTGTTTGTATTCAACTGGTTTTTGATGGGATGGCAATTTTTGATCAAGTGGCATGGGGCTCGGTTTTGCATTAACATATTTAGAATATATTACCCTCTGGTAAATTAACATAGACCCTGGCAGTTGTCGGGGTTGGAAGACTAGTTTCCATTAAAAAAATGCTATTTTCAGGGTCTATGTTTATTTTCCAGAGGGTAACATCAACATCAATTAACCAAGCAACACTTAATGCAAGTAACACCCCCGCCCATGTGCAGATCATCACTGAGGTCCCCAACGCCACCCTTGCCATGAACCACGGCCAAACCATCCTCCACAGCGCCTCTGGCCGGCCCGGGAGTGGGTACAAGTCGGAGGTGGCTGACACATTAGGGGAAAACGTGGGAAAACCATGGGAAAAATCATAAACCCGACAAAATAAGACATAGGCCGGTTTATCATTATAATATACAAATTGTTCCAGCCACCGGTGTCAGCTCTCATTGAACAACGAAAAAACAGATGAAACAAATTGTCAGTATATCACCAAATCTGTTTGATTACTGTATTGTTTGGCAGTTCGGCTCCACACTTGTCATCTAACCCCCCAGTTGCGGCTGTGACCTGGTTGTAAACACAACTGGGCAAGCAGTAGAGCTCCAAAAATGCCACCTGAACAACGCACTCGCAGTTTTTTTTATCACATGTGCCTGGTACGGACTGGGAATTTAGAAAACCAATCCTGCAGTAGATGGACAAAGCATTTCACCCTGAAGATACCAACATTATGATTATGAACGATGCCCCGCCCCAAATTTCAATGTCGGACATCACCGGATACAATTGTTTCGGTTGAACGGTTCAAGGCTTGATTTTTTGTCAACCGGACCCAACCATGCAGCCAAAGCACAACGTTGAAATTTGGGGCAGGGGCAAAAAAAACGCATGCTAGTATGCAATGGGGGGGTGCCGCAGCCCTGCCACATTTTTGGGTGGAAAACAAATGTGTACATATCATGTGCATCCGGACGGGGCATTATTGAACCTCAATTCAAGGGTGAAAAAATTGATTTTGCGCTGGTGCGGCCATGCAAAATGACGTCAAACGCTTCTTCAGAAATCCATTGATTTTCGATGGTGTGTTTTCAGAAGACGTTTTTTCTTCCACGTTTTCATGTTTCTTCGTTTGTATTGTTCTATGTTGTCATTTTCTGCAGGGTTTTTTATCCGAATGCGTTGGCATATACATTTTATCACCCCAAATTTCAGTGTTGGGCACGATCGAGTACAATTGCTTCGGTTGAGGGCTTGATTCTTGTTTGCAGCGGGCCCAACCATGCAGCCGAAGCACAGCATTGAAATTTGGGGGGATGGGAGGCAAAAACTCGGATGCCAGGGATCGTTTTGTTTCGTCCATCTACGGTAAGTCTTCACGGGCAAACATATCTTTAGATATTTCAGGACGGAGGACATAAATATTTTCATCAAAATGGATTCAAACTATTCAAATCAAACAATTTCTCTCCCCAACCGACGTTTGCCTGCTATCATCGGCAATCTTGTGAGAATTGGATAGAAAATCGACATTGCTCACCGTTAAAGGGAACCCTTTCTCTTAACACTTGGTTTGAATCCCAAGAGTATGAGCAATCCCATAAGCCATTGACAAGTGTCTGAAAATTCTGGATCACCTGATTCTTGGATCAGCTTCTAGATACGGCACTCTAGCGCATCTCTTTACTGATCTCCCCGTTCTTCCCCCCCAAAAAAGTTCGAAATCGCATCCGCATCTCCTGGGCATGTTGCAGGACATTCGACTGAGTAAGGCACCCATGTGGCTACAGCATGGTCAGCGAACAGAGCAGCATGGAGTGAGCCCTTTCGAGGGCTCTGAAAATCATCATAGCTATTGCAGCGATAATGGCATCTGAGCAATCTTCAAAAACCGTGTTGGTTTATGATTATAGGGATTATACTACCCAAAATTCTTGGGGATTCTCATAATCCTGGATCAGGCAGCAAAAAGGGACGATAGACTGATTTTTCATTTATCTATGCAGGAAATTACTGAAAGTAAGCGTTGCCGCTGCTTGGATCCATGCTCCATCATAGAATTTATGGTCAGGCTCAGACCTTTTGAGTGCGTTCCCTTGGACACTGTTCATTTTGTCCACTGTGCTGTATAGTGATGTTCTAGATGTGGGTATGAGTCAAATACTTAGATGATACTAAAGATAGACTCGAATCATATCTGTGGTCCCCTTGGTCTTAAGACCCATTCCGATTCCCATATCGTAGACAACTGGGGCTTCTGAGCCTTGTACTTGTCATTGAGTCATGCCTTTTGGTAGATTTGGTTTCCTCGAGTTACCAAATAAGCTGCAGCACAGATTCAAATCCTTCTTGACGACCCACCCAAGCAGTGTCCGACACTTGATTCACAAATGGGTCCACCAACTTTGGATTCTGAACCATACCAACCAGAAAGGAAACTTGTCTGCTTCCATGGAAACAGTCATCTTGCAAATGTGGGACAACAGCATTAGAGAGAAAGTGCAACAATCCCGCGATGGTGCCCGAATGCACGGCCAAGTACTCAGCCTATCTTGCAAGGCCATGTAACATGTGTCGATTCCAGACTTGACGGTCAAGACATACTCCCAGTTTGCCAAGAGTCAACTGGTGGCTATATCGGCTGATGTGGGACATTGTCTTGGCACCATCCCATACCCCATAGGATCCACGGTGCTGGTATATATGCTAACATTGGTGGTATATATTGATGGTAAATGTTACCATATGTTACCATACATAGCAGCACCATGGATCCTATGGGTACTACCATCCGAACCTCGCTCCCGTCCCAGGTCACCTTTCAGGCGCAAAAAACGAATGGTCGGGTCAGGTCGAAATCTTTGTCCGCTCGGACCCGGCCGATGCGACCCAGTCAGATGAATGATGGAGAAGACCTGGGGCGACTTCACGGTGGGCCAAAATGTTGTTTACTCTCCATGAACAAAAACAGATTTATATGATTTTATCAAGAGTACCCAGCCGGATCGTTGCAATAACCACATCAAATGATATCTGCAAAATGATGAGCAGCTAGCGGCTCAGACTTGGGGAAGAAATCATGTCTACCATAAAGTTCATCATCAAAGAATCTGGATTGCGGGTGGCAACCGGGAAACCCTAACTAATTAGTTCCTTGAACAAAATCATCACAAAAAGTGAAATTGAAATTCTTCGCGCCAACTTAGCCATCAAAAATCAACACAAATCAATTGTAGATTCCCATGGCCTTTGGTTAAATCATCATGTTAGATCACAAAAATCCGATGAAATCACCCTTTTTCTCGGTTAACCCCCCAGGTTTGGGTGGATAGACCACTGCCCAGGGACGGCTGGCCACGTAGCGCCCTGAGGCGGCCAAGGACAGAAAGCTGGCGGCCGCTTGGCCCAGCAGCGAGTCGCTCTCCAAGCCCTTCCAAGCGATGAGAAAAATCATGGGGGGGTTACGGCTCAAGGGTTTTAACCAACAAAAACTGGGATTGAAAATAATGGAACGATATGAGAAAGGTGGACTTAGCGGGTTGAAACCAAACTGGTTGAGATGGAATGAACAACACATGTGCAGATTACCAATGCGAGTTTAATCTGAGCCACGTGGTTGAGACTGCGGAAAGTGGGTGAATCGAATCGAACCAGCATAGCTAGTTTGCAAAATTCGTTAGACATTGGCCGGTAGGCTGAAACTACCAAGTGTTCATGACACATCATGTACGAGAAGCATAGAACTGGATGACAAGAAAACAGCTTGAGAACATCACCAAGTACGCAAAACAAAAAGCCTAGAGCAACCCCTAAGTTGAGCTAGGCATTCTCAGCATTTGGCAAAAATTGAATGCAATGAAACCAATAGTTTTTTTCGTGTGCCAAATGGATCACTGGTGTTCAACTCCCACATTGGATCATCCATGTCACATGGCTGCCAAAAAAAGGCGACCAAGCACTTATGTTCCCATCTGCCACCGCCGCCCGCTTACACCCCAATGATTGTCATTCTCCAATGCTCCATGCATGCTGTCTGCCATCATTGGATCTATTTTGCAATGTTGGGAAGCATGTCGTCTAGCTTCATATACTCACTGTAGAGACACCTAGATATACCTATATAGATATATGGAATAATTTCCAACATATCCTAGAATCCTAGATAGATGGAATAATTCCAACATATTTCATACATATATTGAATGTTTTAAATTCCACATGGAGACGGAGCATCTGGTCATGTCATCCCGGTGGTTAAAGGCCTGCGCGGTCAGAATGTCCTGGTAGATCTGCTTCGCTCGCGCCTTGGTGTCCCATGAAAACCCAGTGTTGGCTAACAATATACAAACGGTAGTGATTCTCATGGGCGCACTGGAGCAGCACAAGTGGGGTGGGATGACAATAGATTATATGTTATATTTCATTACATCATCCATGTTAAAGCAGGTTCTACTGTATACTTTATGTTATTAATCGTTATATGTGTTTGTTATATATGTACATACCCATATATCATCCCACTCACTACCCCAACAGCATCTCTCCATTCCGCCCCCAACATCGCACCCAAGGTGCGGCATCCACGGCAGTGCCCAAGCCGAACTCCTTCGAATAGGCCACGTCGAAGTGTCCTCGGAGGTCTCCCAGTGCCATGGCGCGCTCGCTCCAGTGGAAGGCCTCGAAGAGACTGGGCAAGTAATGACCTCTATAAATAGGGTAATCACGTGTCTAACTATGGTAATAATGGATATAACTATAATTCTGATCTCCATAAGCCGGGGATATAACATTATATATATATATATGATATAATCCCTTCCTCCTAATACTAAACCGCCCCCCCAATAATAAACATGGCAGGTAGTTTTTTGTATTAGGGGGGTATTTATTATTAGGGAACCCTATTAATAAAATTAAACCCTTAATAATAAAAACTATTTTCCGATCTCAAAATCAATTAAATTTCTTTAGATAACGCAATTTAAAAAAAATCGGACGGACCCTCATAACACCCCGGGGTGAACTAGTTTTTAGTATTTGGGCGGGGTTTAGTAATAGGAGGAAGGGATTATTATAAAACAGCTACAACTATTGTTCGATTTAAACCCACATATTGGTGGAACTGCACCCCCAAGTGGGCTTGGAGATATAAACACTACAAAATCTTGAACCTGTTTTGAAACACATCTGAAAGATTTCATGGATTTTGGGGATTTATTTGGTGGATGGTGGGGAAAACATGTTGAAAGCTGTCTTTTCCACTCAGGAATTTGGCTGAATCCCAGTTTCTGAAATCGATGTGTTGCTATGATGTTGAGTCTCCGACTTTTGAGCTAGAAAGTTCTTTGGTTGGCTGGAATGGAGCCGCGGGTGAAGCCTTCATCGCCCGAGTATGAACAACACAGGTGGAGTTGAGCAGGAGAGTTGAACCTGCCAAGTAAAATATGGTCAAGAAAGTTCAATAATTCTAATTAGAAAGGCAACATCCCAAAAGCTATATCCGCTCATTGCTGGCAAAAAAACAACAAGGTCCAACACGTGGATTTCGTTAAGGAAAAAGGCAAACTACAACATGTTTCCACTATTAAGTATCTATCCTAAGATTTCCATGTATGCATATACCCTCTGGTAATTTAACATGGCTATTGAACACGACTCATTTATAGTGGCATTTAGCCATTGAACATGGTGGATCTTTCCATCGATTTTCCTATGTTTACCAGGAGGGCACGTCCTATGAAAATCTCACTGGCAAACACCTCCCTCCGGCCGCCTCCACTGGATCCTTCGGTGCCCCCCGGTGGCCGTTGCTGTAGGCATGCGACAGGACCTGCTGGCGGCTTCAGAGACCAAGAGAGACCAAGTGGTGGGATGGATGTAGATCAAAAACATCCACTAATCAAATGAGAATCCAATGAGAATCCAATGATAATCCAATATCAGTAATCATCCACTGGCGCTGGATGAACTGGTGATTACGGATGGATACAATCCAATCAAAGGGTGGCTTCAACGCGATGATTTGATGGATCAAACATGGTCAAACACATCTCATCATTGGCTTCATTGGAAATGACATGTGCGATTACTTGCGGGTTGGTGGTCATCCCTGTCCCACGGTAGTTGCGTGCATACTGCACCATTTGCATCACATGTCAACTTATAATCGGTTGCTGCTACTGTACCCTAGCAATTAAGCACGCACCACCGCAATTCAGGATGTGAGTGTGAAAGAAAACAACCTATGGCAGCCTGTGCTTGCATGGCTGTTGTCCACTGGGCGCCCCCACATGCATGGCATCAATGTTTCCATCCGCTGCTGCCCTCAGGGTTCACTTCAGAGCTGGCTTGAAACTCTGGGGGAAACTGATATTGGTCAGAGAATAAGTGCTGGTGGAAAACTAAATGTGGTTGTTTTCATACAGTACTTCGACATGATACTGCTAGATTGATATGCGTTGGACAGTTGATATATATCCTATTACAACTTGCATGACATGGTATATCAGTATATCAACTATGTAGTGCCATACCCACTGTAATATGTCGATATATGTCGATATATGTCGATATACCATAATCAAATAGCTGTGCTATGCCATACCCAGCCGCGCCTCCGGTAGAAGTAGAAGGCGCAAACCTCCGGCGATGCCGCCCAGTTGCTCCGAGGGGGATCCAGCTCTGGAGGGACCTGGCAGCTGAAGTGCGCCCAGAGTTGGGAGTGGACCTTCCAATGGATTTAGGTTCAAACCGTGAGTAAAATGTGATTATAATTGGGGATGATATAAGATGGGTGAAAAACCCACTCTTCAAAAACAAAACTAAATTAATTTCATCGTTGTTCATGTCTGTGACTCGGGTAATATTAAAATGCATTAACTTGGTGTTTCACCACCCATCATCCATTCTCATCCAATAGAAATTCATGTCATCTTTGTTCATCTCTACAACTCAGGCAGTTGCCATCATCGTTTGAAACCATCGACCTCTTGGCAGAGGCTGGATCCAGGCTGACAGGCAGAAAACTCCTGGAAAGGCTGTATGGCCACTGCGGAATCCACCACCTTGAAGTGGATTGGTGGTGAAATCCCAGTTTTTGATGGCTCAATCCCAAATATATATGTCAATGCTTGTCGTGGTTCAATCCCCATTATGGTTCCCTGAATACTGTACAAGGGACCAGTCCTGTTTTTCCTGTTTCATCTTCAATGTTGCTGAATGTCAACCTGCAGTCGTTAAACCCCGAATGTTTGATGGTGAATCATTCAATCTCAATTAAATCCAGGCGTTTGATGGTTAAAATCCAATTCTGAATGGTTACATAAAAACAAACACATAAAACATGCTTGCATTTTTTCGACGGTTAAGTCGAACATGTTCATGGATGTTCATGGTGAATTCAATAATTGTTGATTTTGAATGCGTTAAATTCCAGCTACAGAAATTAGCGTTTGTATTCGACCATCAAAAAACAGGATTTCTCAAACAAAAACGATGTCACTGTTACCCACAAATAATTCGGATATAACTATGATTTGACTATGATGTTTTACCATAGGAACCATCTGATAATATCCATCATTTCTGATCCAAAAGGTGTATCTACCATATATATATATATATATATATCCATATATATATATATATCCATATATATATATATATATATCTATACATATATATATATATATATATATATATATATATATATATACATATATATATATACATATATATATATATCCATATATATATATATCCACATATATATATATATATATATATATCCACATATATATATATATATATTTATATCCATATATATATATATTTATATCCATATATCTATATATATATATATCCATATCCATATATA